>Ga0247744_1000016_pt1 | contig 46565 bp, 37 predicted proteins | sample UWRJS154409C5_FD_180946 | JGI IMG/M metagenome (GOLD analysis project Ga0247744, IMG submission 180946) | Soil microbial communities from Arlington Agricultural Research Station in Wisconsin, United States - UWRJ-S154-409C-5 | ecosystem: Environmental > Terrestrial > Soil > Agricultural land... | reverse complement strand
GACGGACCTTCCCGTCGTCGCGAGCTCCCCGCCCCCGGCGCCGCCACCGAAGCTGCCGAACCAGTTTGCCGCGCCCTACGCCAGGCTCAACAAGACCATGCTGGGGACTGGACCGTCCGGACCCGACTTGCCCTCGCCCGTGCACAGGTCGACGGGGGCCAGTCTGCCCGCGCCTGCGGCTCACCTGCCGGCACGAGCGGGCGTCGGGTTGCCCGAACGAGCCGCTTCGGCTGGCTTGCCCGCTCCCGCGGGACTCCGCGCCACGGGAACGCCCTCCAGGCGCCCGGAACCATCCGACCCGGACGCGCTCGAATCCACGGCCGTCACCGGCACGCGGTCCTCGAGTGTCGATCCGGTCGAGCTCCAGGACGCTGAGCACGAGGAGAATACCGACATCCTGGGGTCGATGACCCCGCTCGATCGCCGTGGACCCGGCCTGCCGCCGCCTCGGCAGCGCGCCCCGTCCGTCGACGAATCGATCGGTGAAGCGCTGGTGCCACGGCCAGCGGGCGCAGGCGCCATGGCCCAGACCATGCTCGCCACCTTCCCCGAGGGCATTCCGGCCCGCCCTCCCCTCTTGATCGACGTGACGCCCCTGGCGCTCGGCGTCGAGACCTCGGGCGGCTACGTCGACACGCTGATCGAACGCAACAGTCCCATCCCGTGCGAGCGAACGCGCACCTTCACCACGGCGCGCGATCAGCAGCAGGTGGTGCGCGTCCGCGTCAGCCAGGGCGATGCACCGCGCTTTGGCGACAACACGATCCTCGGCGAGGTCGAGCTCAGCGGGATCGATCCAGCGCCGCGGGGCACGGTGCGGATCGACGTCACGTTCTCCCTGGACGAAAGCGGCTCGCTCGCCGTGTCCGCACGCCACCAGGGCACCGGGGCCATCGCCAACGCAAAGCTGCGTCTGATCGGAATCGGCGAACGATGACGGCGGACCTCGAGGCCGCGGTGAGCGCGTGGCTCGACGTGCTCGATCGCCTCAACCACTACGAGGTGCTGAGCCTCGAGCGGAGCGCGAACGCAGACGAAGTGCAGCAGGCCTTCCACCTGTTCTCGGAACGATTTCACCCGGACCGTCACCGCGGGGAGCCCGAGCCGCTGCGCGAGTCGCTCGTGCGCATCTACCGCCGCGGCAGCGAGGCCTATCGGGTGCTGCGGCAGCCCGCACCTCGCGCCGAGTACGACCTCGGGCTCGCCACGGCCCGCAGCCGGGCCAGCGCCCGCCCCGGGGAGGACCCTACGCTGCAAACCCTGGACGAGCTCTGCCAGTCCCCGGGAGGGCGCCTCCACGCTCGCCAGGCCTCCCGAGCCATCGCAGACGGCCAGCTGGGCGAGGCCGCCGCCCTCCTCGAGCGAGCTCTGCTCGTGGAAGGGGAAAATCCCCGCCTAAAAGCGCGCCTTTTGGCCCTGCGGCAGCTCGCGGAGCTGGGTTTGCCTGCAGAGGAAAAAGCACCCCAGGGTTCCGTTAACCCTGGAAACTGGGGGAAACAGTGATAAAAGATGGCCGCGAAAACCATCGACATTTCGTGGTCGGCGGGACGGAAAACTTTCTGCTCTGCTGAACGTCTCTCTTGCTAGCATCCCGCGACCCTTCGGCCGGCAGACGACCGAGGGCGCCCCCCGATGGACCCGGAGCGCACGTGAAGATCTCTTGCCCCTCATGTTCCGCCAAGTACTCGATTGCCGACGAGAAGGTTCAAAACCGTCTCGCAAAAATCCGGTGCCGCAAGTGCGGCACGTCCATCGTCATCGATGGCAACGTCTCTCCGGCTGCGGTGTACGCGGGTGAGGCGGAAGGTGAAGCCCCCCGCGCCAGCGTCGGCTTCGCCCCGGCAGCAGCCCCGGCGCTGTCCACCACCGTCTTCACCGTGGATTTCGGGGAGAACGACCAGCGACAGATGAGCGTCCAGGACCTGGTCCTGGCCTACAACAACGGGCAGGTCACCGGTGACACCTACCTCTGGGCGGACGGCTTCGCCGACTGGACCCCGCTCTCGCAGACCGAGGAGGTCGTCCTAGCCCTCAACGCTGCCGCAACGGGCGTCGACGAGACCTCGGCGGCCGGCGCCTCGACGGCACCGAACGAAAGCCCCTGGGCAGACGGGGCAGCCGCCCGCGCCCAGGCGACTCCAGCGGCCGCCCCCGTGGCGGCACGGGGCGCCGACCTGTTCGGTGGCATCGACCACGCAGGTGCGGAGGCCGAGATCGCAACGAGCGCCAGCTCTGGTTCTTCCGCCGTCGGCTCTGGCGGCGGCTTCGGCGGAGGGGGCGCCGGTTTTGGCGCCGCCGCACCGGCTGGCACCGGTGCACGCAACGAATCGTCGGTGCTCTTCTCGCTGAGCGCACTGACTGCTGCCGCCGGCACGTCGCGGCCCAACAACCTCGCGCCGGTGATGCCGACGCAGCACGTGACCGAAGACTCGGGCTTGATCGATCTCAAGGCGCTGACCGCAGCCGCCGAGCATCGACCGGCCCCGGCTGCTCCTGCAGCGCCGCTCGGCCTCGGCGGCGGCTTGCCCCTCGGCGGCGCGCCGCTCGGTTCGCCGTATGGTGGAGGCGGCTACGCTGGCCTCGGCAGCCCGTCGCTCCCGCCCCAACGGGCCAAGAGCAACACGTTCCTCTACGTCGGCATCTTCGCCGTCGTCGCCGTGCTCGGCAGCGTCCTCATTTTCCGCCTGACGGAAGACGACGCCGCTCCCCCGCCGCCTCCCATCCCGACCTCCACGCCCATCGCGGCGCCCGCCCCGTTGCCGCCGCCCATGCCCACCTCCGCGGCCCTGCCAACGGCAGAAGCCAAGGCTCCGGCGACCGGTGAGAGCGACGGCGAGTCCGCGCCCACCAAATCAGGCAGCACGACGGCCAAGAAGTCGACCAAGTCGGGCGGCTCCTCCTCCTCGAGCAGCGGCAGCAGCAGCTCGAGCTCCTCCTCCTCGAGCAGCTCCGGATCAGCCGCGCCCGCGAAGAAGAAGTCCGGCGGTGGCGGTGGCTGCGGCTGCGCCGCCAACGACCTGATGTGCAACATGCGTTGCAGCAGCAAGTGAGCAGCGCTCGAGGGCGCTGACCGAAAGCTCGGCGCCGCTGGCCTGCGCCCCATGCCCCCCAGAACGATCCTCGATGTACGTACAGACATGTACGTACATTCCGCGACCGCCTGCGGAGAGCATTGGCCGCAGCAGCCGAAGGCCGTTCAGATCAAGCCAAGCCTGCGGCCAAAACCTCGGCAGGATGCCGTGCGTGGAGCGCTGCGAAGCGCTTGAGCTGACTGCGGCACGAATGCCCAGTGCAGAGCACGCGTCCGCTCTCGGCCGCTCCGGGCGGCAGGTGCGGCTGCCAGCTGAGCTCGAAGATGCCCCGGGACTCGGCCAGGTGCTCGCGCTCGTGACCGTACACGCCGCACATCCCGCAGCAGCCGAGGCTCTCCGTCTCGAGCTTGCCGCCGAGCTCCGTGAAGAGCTGCCGCCAGAGCTCTTGTGAGCGCGGCTGGGCGGTCTTCTCCGTGCAATGCCCAAACAGCACCCAGCCGGGGGCTGGCGCCTGGGTGAGGCGCGGAAAGCGCTCACCCAGCTCGCTCCGAATGCTCGGCAGCTCTCGGGTCAGGTATTCCTGGAGCAACGCCACTTCGAAGCCGGCGGCCCCCCCCAGCGCATGCGGGTACTCGTCCCGATAGGTCAGGGTCGTCGCGGGTTCGATGCCCACGAGGGCGACGCCGAGCTCCGCGACCTGCCGCAAGATCTCGGCGTTCTTGCGCACGCGGCGAGCAAACCAAGACACGAAGCCTTTGACGTGCAGAGCCTTGCCGTTTTCGAACATCGGCAAGAAGAACACGCGGCGGCCGAGCTTCTCGAGCAGCTCGTAGGCGGCGAGCGCTACGTTCGGCTCGTAGTAGGTGGTGAACGCATCCTGGACGATGACCACGGTGCGTGCCCGTTCCTCGCTGGACAGGCTGGCGATCTCGGCGAGATCGAGGCGCGGCGCGCCGCGCTCGCCGAGCATTTGCGCGAGCGTGGGCGCTGCCAAGGGCGGCGTGTCGACCAGGCCGACCCATTCGAGCACACGCCGGGCTGGGGCAAGGTTCATCAGCCAGTTGGACAGGCGCGGCACGAGCGCGAGCACGGCCAGCATGCGCTCGAGCCACGCGACGAAGTAGTCCTTGAGCGGACGCCGGTAGCGGCCATGGTACTGCTCGAGGAAATCAGCGCGCAGCGCGGGCACGTCGACGTGAACGGGGCACTCGGTGGCGCAAGCCTTGCAGGCGAGGCAGCCGTTCATGGCGTCGTAGACTTCGTGCGAAAAATCGCCCGGATCGGCTCCGCGGCCACGGAAGAGCTCGACGCTGGACGCACCGCTTTCGGGAGCGAGGCCGGCGCGGCTACGGCTGACCAGCCGCAGCCACTCGCGCAAGATGCCCGCCCGACCCTTGGGCGAATGGATGCGATCGCGCGTCACTTTCGACGACGGACACATGACCGAGTCGGGGTTCCAGTCGAAGCACTGCCCGTTGCCGTTGCAGTTCACGGCAGTCGCATATTTCTCCCGCGTCTGCGGCTCGATCTGCCGATCGAAGGCGCCCCGCTTCATGGCGTCCACCGACACCAATCGATCCTGACGGCGAGCGGGCGCCGCGAGCTTGCCCGGGTTGAGCTGGTTGTCCGGATCGAACGCAGTCTTGATCGCCCGCATCTCGCGGTAGAGCTCGGGCCCAAAGAACGTCGGCGTGTACTCGCTGCGATAGCCGCGCCCGTGCTCGCCCCACAAGACGCCGCCGTATTTCTTGACGAGTGCGGCCACGGCGTCGCTGATGGCGCGCAGCGTGCGTTCGTCCTCTACGTCCTTCAGATCGAGGGCAGGCCTGACGTGCAAGCAACCCACGTCGACATGCCCGAACATGCCGTAACGCAGCCCGTGGCCGTCCAAGATGGCGCGAAACTCGCGAATGTAGTCGGCGAGGTGCTCCGGCGGCACGACCGTGTCCTCCACGAACGGCACCGGTCGACGATGGCCGGGTGCATTGCCCAAAAGGCCGACGCCTTTCTTGCGCAAGGTCCAGAGCGCCTTGATGTCGGCCGGCTTGGTCACGAGCTCGTAGCCAGTGAGAGCGCCCGGCTGGCCCATGTCGCGCTCCAGCCGCGCGCGCATGCGCGACACCTGCTCGTCCAGCGCCGCTTGATCGTCCGCCTCGAACTCCACCAGGTTGACGGCGCGAAGCTCCGGCTCACCTGGCCCCCTGAGCAAGTGCGCGACCGAGCCCCAAATCACGTCCTTCTTCGCCAAGCCCACGATCGTGTCGTCGATGGTCTCGATCGCACCGGGATTGGCTTCCACGAGCCAGCTGGCCCCGCGCAGCGCGTCGTCGAAAGCGCGATAGCGAATGGCAAAGAGCTGCTTCCTGCGGACGATCGGCGTCAGCCGAAGCGTTGCCTGGGTGACGATGCCGAGCGTCCCTTCCGAGCCGCTGATGATCCGCCCGAGATCGAAGCCGCGCTCGGAGACGACGTGGGCGAGGTCGTACCCCGTTAGGAAACGCTTGAGCTTCGGCAGCTCGGTGACGAACCGCTCGCGGCTCCGCTCCAGGATCGCCGCGACCTCGCGGTAGATGCGACCGGTCGCGTCCGGGCGAGCTTGCTGTCGCTCGAGTTCCGCCGCTTCGAGGGCTTTCGTCTCGATCACCTCGCCGCCGAGAACGACACAACGCATCCCCTCGACGTGCTGGCTCGTCTTGCCGTAGATGCGCGAACCCTTGCCACAGGCATCGGTCGCGATCATGCCGCCCAGCGTGGCTCGACTGCTGGGTGAGAGGGTCGGCGCGAACATGACGCCATGCGGCGCCAAGAACGCGTTCAGCTGGTCCAAAACGACGCCGGGCTGGACGACGACGACGCCTCTGCCGAGATCCAGGTCCAAAATGGCGCCGAGGTGTCGCGACAGGTCGACCATGATGCCGTCGGACAGCGACTGACCGTTGGTTCCCGTCCCCCCGCCACGCGGACTGATGCGGACCGCCCGATACCGGGCGTCGGCGAGCAAGCTGAGGAGCAGGACGACGTCGGGCTCGGCCCGCGGGAAGACGACCGCCTGCGGAAGCAGCTGGTAGACGCTGTTGTCCGTCGCGGCGGACAGTCGGGCCGCGTAGTCGCTGCGGATCTCACCCGTAAACCCGCGCTCGGCGAGTTCCTTCAAGAAAGCGTCGTAGGGGTCCGGCAGATGCCCCAGCGAGGGCAGGCTGGAAATCATGGGCGGCAAATAGCAGGGACCCGAGCCACATGTCAGAGTGCAACGCGAGGATCCAGGATCCGGGACCCGAGCGGGCCGGGAACCAGGGCCTCCCCGCGACGATCCGTCACGCCGATGAAGACCTCCCCGCCCGGCGCGATGAGTGCGTACGGGCAGTTGGGCGTCGCCTCGTCCAGCCAGGGCGGGATGATCTGCACGGGGGCGACCACACTGGCTCGCGCCGGAGGCGCAGCCTCGGCGCCGGGGCTCGCTACAGTGCAGGTGAGCGCGACGTCCGGATCCGCGTCATAGGTTCGGCAGGTGCGGAGCGCGCGGTGGGCCGGATCGCGGCGCCGGAGAGCGCGCGCGGCGAGCTCGCGCAAGACCGGTTCCCGATCGAGGAGCACGATGTCCTCGAGCGGTCGCGCATTGCACGGGACCTCCGCTCGATCGACGAGCCAGAGCGCTGCGGCCCGTACGCCGAGCTCGGCCGCGCTGAGCAGATCGCACGGACGCAAGACTTCGACGGCCCGTTTGGGGTCGATGCGCGCGAGGCCGAGCAGGGCGGAGCTCCGCACGAAGGCCGGTGAGCCCGTGCGGGCCAGCGTCAGCAGCCGCTCGGCCTGCGCGAGGGTCGCGCGCTGGGCGCTCTGCGCCAAAACCCAGGGATCCGCATCGGCGAGCGCCGCCTGCTCCAGGCGCTCGCCGCCGGGGATCTGAAGCAAGAAGCCGCTCAGGCTGCGCCGGTCCTGTACGGAGCCCTCGGCAAACAGCGAAGGCAAATAGGGCCCCACCGCCTTTTGGCGCAAGGCGAGCGACAAGAGGGAGTCACGCGTCCCTCCCCGTTCGCGGAGCGCGAGCGAGATGAGCTCTTGCACGCTCGCGCCCGGTAGGTCCACGGGCAGCCCCGAGAGCGCCCTCTGCTCCGGCTCGGACAGGGGGTCGTCCGCCCGGGCGAGTGCCGCAAGCAAGCGCTCGGCTGCCTCGGCCTGCATGCCCCGAGCCAGAAACTCCCCGTAGATTCTGGCCTCGAGCGGACTCTTGGCGAACGGCGCGAGGATGTCGTGGCCATCGGCGGCAGAAAGCAGCGCTCGTGCGCTGGCGGCGACGACCGGGTCGCTCGCACGCGCTAGCTCGGTCAGGGTCCCCTGCTTCGCGTCCTTCGGCCCGAGCAGGAGGAGCAGGCGGGCCACGTCCTTGGCGCCCAGCCCGGGGACTTCGAGCGCCTCTGCGAGCAGGCTCGCAGTCTGCCGCGGCAAGGGTGCACTGCGGTCGAGCAGCTCGAGCGCTGCATGGCGTTCGCCAGAACTGCCCCGCGCCAGGCGCTCGATGGCCAAGACCAAGAGCTCGACGTCCCCCGTCCGCGGCACGACCTGAAAGAGCTTCGCCGCAGGAAGCCCGCCGCGCCGGACTCGCCCGAGCAGTCCGTCGAGCGGGATCCCGGCCTCCGCTGCCACCCGCGTGCACTCCAGGAGCGCCACCCCACCCGACTCGAGCAAGCACTCCGTGACGGCCGCTTCGGCGGCGGGACTCAGCGGCGACAGCAAGCCGCGCAATGCCGGAGCAACGTCCTGCTCCGCGAGCCGCTGGAGGATGACGTCCCATCCTGGGCGCTGGTCCAATTTTGCCAGGGCTTGGGCGGCAGCAACGTGGACCGGTCCCCAACCTGGCTCGAGCAGGGTGCGCTCCAGGACCGAGAGCGCACTCGGATCGCCCAGCTCGCCCAAGGCAAGGGCAGCGGCGGCCGCGACACTGGCGGAGCGGTCATCGATCGCGAACGACAGGGCGGCGACCGCCTTGCGGTCGCCGATCGCTCCGAGCGCCACCGCGGCAGCCCGACGCACGCTCTCTTCTGGCTCCGTCAGCCGCAGTGCGAGCGGAGCGACGGCCGAAGGTCCACCCAGCCGACCGAGCGCAACGGCCGCCTCGGCACGCACCAAGGGTGATGCATCGTCCAGTGCTGGCATTGCAGCGGAGCTAACCTCCTCGGCGAGCTCGAGGGGCGCGCGGCCCAGGCAACGCACCGCCGTGGCCCGCACCGCTTCGTCCGGATCGACCGTAGCCCTCGCAATCGCAGGCACCTGCCGCCCGTCGAACTCGACAGCGAGCACCCGCAGCGCCGATACGCGAAGCAGAGGCGCCCGGTCCTTGAGCCAGCTCGTCACTTGCTCGGCCAAACCCGAATAGCCGAAATGCACGGCAGCCCGCGCCGCGGCGATGCGCACGGCGTCATTTTCGTCCTCGAGTGCGAGCTCGACGAGTGGGCGCGCGGAGCTCGGCGACAAGCCCACCAGCCGGTTGGCGGCTCGCTCGCGCTCGCCGGAGTCGTCCCCGCCCAGTCCACGCGCCACTTCCTGGGCCTCACTCGGCCAGCCGAAGGCCGCCAGCCGAGCGCTCCCAAAGAGACAGATGGCAACGGACGCCAGGAGGAGTGGTCGCTTGGGATTCACGAGGGCACCCTAGGATCGGCCGATTTTTGCCCCAGTCAAAGGCCTCAGGCCAGGCCACCACTCCGGCGCAGGATCCAGCTCACGGCCAAGAGCACGCAAGCGGGCAGGCTCCAGGCGTAGGGGGGAGCCACCGGCTTCATGCTCCGCTGCGCGAGCACGAACGTTTTTTCGGGGGGCGGGAGGGCGCTCACCTGCTCGGCGACAGCGAACTGGCCGCCGAACGCGCTCGCGACCGCTTGCAAGCGTGGTGCATCGGGCCTGGTGTCGGCGTGCGCCTCGCCACCGATCTCGCACGCGAAGACGTGGCGACTCGGAGGCGCGCCCCCCACTTTGACTCGCGCCGCGTAGCCGCCTGCCGAAAGATCGGGCAAGCGAAAGGCCAGCATGCCGGCCTCTGACATCGTCGGCGTCGTCACGCGGTGCTTCGCTGCGTCGACACCGAGCGACGATATTTCGATCTCCACCGGGTCTTCCCAGCCTGGCAGGCGACTGACCAACAAGCTCACCGGGTAACCCACCACGCACGGTCCACTCAGCCGAACCTGGGCGGACTCGAAGCGCGGATCCCGCATGAGCCAGCCGAGCAGCCCTTCCCACAGCACGCGGTGACCATCTCCCCCCGTCTCCGTTCCGAACTGGCCGAACCCGAGCTCATGCGTCCCGTCGAGCGCGAGCGCGATGCTGCGACCGTCCCCCACTTCACCCAGGGCCAAGAGGGGCATGCGGGCGTCGATGGAGGCGTCCGCCGGGCCGACGTCCGGGTGCTCCCAGAGAACGAGCGCGGATTCCTTGGGCAAACCAAGCCGGTTGTAGCCGGGCATCGGTGGCAGGGCGTCCCCGAGCAGGGCACGGAGCTCGCGCAACATGGGCGCAGCTCGCCCCACGCGAGTGTACGTCGGTGTGACGCTGCCCGTGCTCACGAGCTCCCCCACCGCTGGCAGCTCGACGGGCAGCACGTCCTCTATGGGTGTGTTCGCGTAGCCACCAGCCGAAAACGCGGACGGTCCGCCGACCAGAATGAGCCCGCCGCCGGAGATCACGTACTGTCGCAGGGCCGCAAAGTGCTGGAGCAGCCCATAAGCGCGGGCATCGATGTCCTGCAGAATCACCGCGTCGAAGCTAGGCAAGTGCTTGGTGAAGAGCTCGTCCACCGGGAAGGGAATCAGCGACAGCTCGTCCTGCGTTGCCCGTGCGTCGTCCTGTTCGGTGCGGAGAATGAAGAACGAGATGAGGTCGATACTCGCGTCGGATTTGAGAAACGCACGCAGGGCCCGCACGTCATAAGTGGGGCGCCCGGCCACGTGCAGAATGCGGGTGCGGTCGCGGCGGACATCCACGGTGACCAGGCGCGCGTCGTTGTGCGGGACCTCGTCACCTGAAACGGTCTCGTCCAAAAGCACCTCGACGACCCGTCCGCCCGTTCGATCGAGCGTGACTTCCAAGTCGAGCGTCGACGACGCTGCTGTTCCATGCGCTACGCCTGCTGCCAATTCGAGGGGCGGCCCACCCTCCATGAGCTCGCGCACCCGCACCTTGGCTTGGTCGCAATCGAGCCCCGAACTGCAGCCAACTTCGATGTGGAGCGTCAGCGGCTGGTGTGCGATCGCGCTGCCCGTCATGCGAACCGCCCGGATGCTGCGGTCCTTGGGCTCTCGTACGGCGGCGGCCACGGCGTGCACGGGCACCCCGCGCCAGCGTGGCCCGAGCTCGGCTGACATCGAGGGCGCAGTCGCCGCGTCCGGAGCGCTGAGTCGGCCGTCGGAAATGACGACGATGGCGCGCGGGGCCTCGCCGGGCAGGGCCAGGATGCGCTCCAAGGCCAGGTTGAGGTCGCTGTCGGCTCGCGGCTTGCGCTCACCGGGAGCGACCTCCAGCTCGCCGTCACCGAACACGTAGCTGCTCAGGCGGGCATCGGGCCACGCTTGCCCCAAAGCGCGAGCGGCGCCCTCGGCCACTTGCTGGCGCGAGCGTCCTGGGTCGTCGCCCGCGAGGGTCATGCGATGGGAACCGTCGAGCAGGACCGCCACCGGCGCGGGCTCCGCTCGACCGCTCACGCTCACCCAGGCTGGGCGAAGCACCGCCAGCGCCAGAAAACACGCGGCCAAGATCGAGACCGAGCTGACGAGCCAGCCGCCTCGACCCCCTCGCTTTTCGAGCAGCAAGAGCCCGGTCGAGAGCAATACGAGAGCCAAGACCCCGAGCTGCGCCCAGGCGGGCAGATCTTCCGACAGCGAGAGCGACGTCACTGGGCTGGCCTCAAGGACTGCGCGCTCGGCGGCGCATCAAGAAGGGCGCGTGCACCTGGTCGTCCTTGTAGTCCGAGCACAGCACGTACATGCCCAGGTTGACGGCGAAGCGAACGGCCTGCTCCCGCTGCACACTGCCGCCGGGCGTGATGGGGTAAGCGTAACCTTGGCCTCCGGGGCCCGGAGTCAGCGCCCCGAGCAGGTCGCACTCGAGCAAGATGATCTGCGTCATCTTGCCGAGCGCGTAACCCTCCGCCACCCCCGAGACCGGCCGGCGACCTACGGGACCGTCCAGCAGGTAGAACGACTTGAACAGCACGTGCGACTTCGGCAGGGTGACCGGCGCCGCCTCCGGCACGATGCGGCCGAGCTGCCGCTTGACGCCGGCGAGGAAGGCCTGCGCCCCCTCCCCTCGGCCATCCACGATGAGCGTGCCGCCGAGTCCCAAGAACTCGCGCAAACGGCGCAGCGCGCCCTTCGACAGATCGGCCGGTTCGGTCGCGCCAGTCCAAATGAGCAGCGGTTCGTTCAAGAGCGCCGCGCTGGCCGGGTCGACGACATCGACGGCCAGACGCGCAGGCGCACTGGTCCGGGCCATCAGCTCGTACGACCAGCGCCCGAGGGCCTGCTTGTCGAGCTCGACCTCGGCTGGACTGCCACCTTCGAGCAGGCGCGGATGGAACGCTCCTGAGTCACCGAAGGCGTGGGCGTCCGGCGCCGCGGACAAGAGCGATGCCACCCCGCCAGCGCCGAGGCCCAGAAGGCACTCTCGCCGCCTCATGGCACTGCCTCCACCCGCCAGACTCCATCCTCTAGGACGAGCTCGAGCAGCTGCCCGTCGGGCAACTCGATCGTGGCGCGGTGGTCGCGGACGCGCACCGACGCTTGGTCCAAAGCCGACAAGGACTCGAGCAGCGCGGCCCGCCGTTCCTCGAGATCGGCGCGGCGATCGCGCGACAGGATCGCCTCCACCCGCTCCACCTGTCCGCTGGACAGCGCCTGCATCAAGGCGCGTGCCGCGGCCTCAGGAGTCCCCGGACGGGGGAAGAGCGCGGTGTCGGAGTCGATGCGAAAAGCGCCATCCTCGAGCCTGAGCCCGAGGTCGAGCCCGGCGCCCGTGGTCATGCTGGCAGTGGCCGAAACTCCAGCGGCCGGGTCGACGCAGCCGCGTGCGTTTTCCAAGAGCTCCTTCCCGTCGCGCTTCAAGAGCACAGCGAGGTCCGCCTCGGAGTAGGTGGCCTGCGCCCTGCGACTGAGCAGGGCATGCAAGCGAGCCGCATCACCCTGCTCGATCGCCTCTTCGTACTGTCGTGCGGCGTCGCGCGGGTCGGGCACCTGGGTCCTCGCGCAGCCGAGGTGGCCGGTGCTAACGACGAGGCCAAACAGGCCCAGCACTCGGGTGGGCGACAGTCGCAAGTCCACTTTCGGGCTCTAGACCAAGCTCCCGAGCGTGACTAGGGCCGAGGCCTGCTTGGCCCCTGGTCCGGCCCATGGCAGGGTGACCGCGTGACCGACGTCCGAGCGATGAGGGCGGAGCGCGCACGGAGGTGGCTCACCTTTGGGCTGTCCTGCTTGGTCTCTGCCCTCGGGCTGTCCCTCGGCACGGACGGCTGGTTCTCGCCGCTCCTGGCCGTGTTCGGCGCCGTGGTCGCGTGCGTGGGCCTGCATCGGCTAGGCCGCAGCGGAGCGCGCGCCTGGCCCGAGGCGGCACAGCCCGAGGAAGCACAGCCCGAGGAGTCGGCGGAGAGCGGCTAGGTCTCGCCGCGCAGTGTTAGGTCTCGCTGCGCAGTGCCGCGATGGCGACGTCGGGACCAAGCTCGGCCACCCGCACGACGGCCACGCCGAAACTGCGACCTTCGATCTCGAGCGGCGCCGCCCAAACCTGATCGCCCGTGATGTGCTGGAGCGGGTGCTGCTCGCTGATGGCCTTGCCGTTGACCACCGGTGCCACGGGGGCGCCGTACGCCGCGCCCTCCACGAGCACGTATACGTAGAGCAGCGGGATCTTGTCCCCTTCCGCGGTCTCCCCCATCACCGCAGAACGCAGCGCCGTTTCGAGCCGGTAGGCGTAGGCGGACCAGGACCAGCCCGTCACGTAGGCGCCCCGGACATCCGCCCCGACTTTGACCGGGACCGCGGCGACCCACTGCGCGTCGGGTCGTCCCCGCACTCCAGCTGCCTCCGGCATCACGCCGCGGCTCTCGACGTACGCCTTGCTACTGACCTGGGCGAGCGCCGGAAACGCAGTGAAGATGTTCTTCTCGGCCAGGTCATCGGTCGCGGTGTCCGAGCGCAGCACGCGTCCGTCGGGCGCGGTCACGGCGAAGAACGTCGACTTGGCGATGCTGAGGTCCGGGATGCGCTCGCGCGTTTGGCGCAACGCCTTGCGTGCCGTTTCCGGCGCAGGCAGCTCGGGGAACGCGGCCTGATAGACTTCTGTGAGCTGCGCGGCGCCTTCGGGCATACCGCGCCGTACTTGCAGGACGTCCTCCTTGGCGGCTTTGGCGAGCATGAGCACGTGGCCCTTGGCCAGCGCCGCGCTCTTCTTGCCGACATCCTCGCAGCCCCACGAAAACACGGCGGATGCCGCCAGAAGCAGCAGGCCGCCAAGCCGCATCGACTGCGAGGCCGCCATCATCACGCTGCACCCTCGAGCGCGCGAGCGAGCACCTTCGCCACGTGCCCGTCGACTTTGACACCGCGATACACGGCCGCCACGCGCCCGTCCTTGCCGACGACGAACGTGCTGCGAATGATGCCCATGTACTCCTTGCCGTAGTTCTGCTTTTTGCCCCAAGCGCCGTAAGCGCTCGAGAGCACCTTGTCCGGATCGGCGAGGAGCGGGAACGGCAACGAGTACTTCTCGGCAAAACCGGCGTGGCTCTTGGCGGAGTCGGGACTCACACCGAGCACCGCGATGCCGGCGCCCTGAAACGTGTGGTAGTCGTCCCTGAAGTCGCACGCTTCCTTGGTGCAGCCCGGCGTGTCGTCCTTGGGATAGAAGTAGAGAACGTAGGGTTTTCCAGCCAGATCCGCCGAGCTAACGGTGCTGCCGTTCTGATCCGACAGAGAGAACGCAGGCGCCGTCGCGCCGACCTCGAGCCCTGGCGTCGTCACGGCAGTCTCAACCAAATCCGTCACCTTCTTCACCGCTTTCTTCACTGCCTTCTTCGCCGCTGAGATGGCTTTCTCGATCACTGGCTTGACGGGCACAGCCGCGAGCGGTGCCTTCTTGGCGGGCTTGGCTGCCGCCTTCTTCGCCGCCTTCTTGGGGGCGGGCTTGGGTGGGGACTTCTTCGCTGCCTTCTTCGCTGGCTTCTTCGCGACCTTCTTGGCGGGTGCCTTCTTCGCTGCCTTCTTCGGCGTCGCTTTCTTGGCAGCCTTCTTTGCCGGTGCCTTCTTGGCAGCCTTCTTCACCGCCGCCTTCTTCGTACTGCTCTTCTTCGACACCTTTTTCGACGCCATGTTCCCTCCAACCCTGATCGACTCGCCCACCGCAGGCGCAAAAGTGCGCCTGCCTCCTTCCGATTATCAGATAGGACGCGCCTTTGGCCATGGCCCGACCTTGCAACCCCGCTAGGGCGACCTTAGATTCCGGGCCGACATGTTGGACCTGCCAGACCCGGGTTTGTACCGAACCACCAGCGCCATGCCCGGGAACGAGACCGCGTTCCCTGCGGGCGTCCTCGTTTACCTGGGCGAAAAGAACGGCCAGAAGTTCGTGGTGCGGCCAGGCCGAAACACCCACAACCGCTGGCTCTGGGGCGACCCGACGACCCCCCTGCGCAGTCCGACCTGGGCCAAGACGCTGCGTCGGCTCCCCGCCGAGGGGTACTATGTGCTGCCCGAGGAGCTGAAGTTCGAAGGGGGCGGGCGCTGGCTCAAGAACGCAATCGTGCAGCTGGGCTACAGCGCGGAGGGGAAAGGCATCGTGTTCGTCGCCGAGCAGCGGGACACTGCCACGGACAACGCCCTCTATTTCAGCGACCGGGGCATGGTCGTCGACGACACCGTCCTCGATCGCCTGAGCTGGGCCCCGATTCTGCCGATTCGGCAGTAGGCCCCGATTCTGCCGATCCGGCAGTAGGCGCCCATCCTGCCGATCCGGCAGTAGGCCGGCTCTAGGAGTCGCGAGTTACAACTCGCGAGTTATCCGTCGCCGCCAGCGCTCTCTTGCTCGCCGCGTGAGGTCAAGCTCGCGCGCACGAAGTCACGGTTCAGCTTGGCAATGAAGTCGACGTCGATGCCCTTGGGGCAAGCGCTCATGCACTCGTAGTGGTTGGTGCAGTGGCCGAAGCCCTCCTCCTCCATCTGCGAGACCATGCCGAGCACGCGCCGCTCCTGCTCCGGCTTGCCCTGCGGCAATAGGTTCAAATGGCCGGCTTTGGCCGCCGTGAACAGCATGGCCGAGGCGTTCGGGCACGCCGCCACGCAAGCGCCGCAGCCGATGCAAGCGGCGGCGTCCATGGCGCGATCCGCATCCTCTTTGGGGACCGGAATGGCGTTGCCATCCGGCGGTGAGCCAGCGCGCGCCGAGATGTAGCCTCCGGCCTGAATGATGCGATCGAAGGCGCCGCGGTCGACGACCAAGTCGCGCAGGACCGGAAACGCCTTGGCGCGCCAGGGTTCGATCCAGATCTCGTCGCCATCTTTGAACTGCCGCATGTGCAGCTGGCAGGTGGTGGTCAGTTGTTGAGGCCCATGCGGGCGACCATTGATGACCATGCCGCACGTGCCGCAGATGCCTTCGCGGCAGTCGTGGTCGAAGGCGATGGGCGGCTCACCCTTGCCGAGCAGCTCCTCGTTGACCTGATCGAGCATCTCGAGGAAAGAAGAGTGCTCCGAGACGTTCTTGGCTTCGTAGCGAGCGAAGGCCCCTTTGGCCTGCGCGTCCTTCTGCCGCCATACGTGGAGAACCAGGTTCATCGTCGTCATTACTTGTAGCTCCGCTGCGACGGCTTCACGTACTCGAACTCGAGCGACTCCTTGTGGAGGATGGGCGCCTGGCCCTCACCCGTGTACTGCCACGCGCCGACGAACTGGAAGCGCTCGTCGTCGCGCTTCGCCTCGCCTTCCTCGGTCTGGTGTTCCGAACGGAAGTGGCCGCCGCAGGATTCTTCGCGCATCAGCGCGTCACGGCACATGAGCTCACCGAGCTCGAGGAAGTCCGCCACGCGCAGCGCCTTCTCGAGGCTGGTGTTCAGCTCCTCGCCGCTGCCCAGGATGCGCAAATCCGACCAGAACTGCTCACGCAACTCCGGAATCCGCTTGACGGCCGCTTCGAGCCCCGCTCGGTCGCGAGCCATCCCGCATTGGTTCCAGATGATCTGGCCGAGCTCGCGGTGGAACGAGTCGGGCGAACGCGAGCCGCCGATGGCGAGGAGCCGAGCGATGCGCTCCTCGACGGCCCCGAGCGCTTCCTTGACGGCCGCATGCTCCGGACCGGCGTCGTTCCTGGGCGTGGTGGCCAGGTAGTTGGCAATCGTATACGGCAGGACGAAGTAGCCGTCGGCCAAGCCCTGCATCAGCGCGGAAGCACCGAGACGGTTGGCGCCATGGTCGGAGAAGTTGGCCTCCCCGCCCACGAAGAGGCCGGGGATCGTGCTCTCCAGGTTGTAGTCGACCCAGAGGCCTCCCATCGTGTAGTGGGTGGCCGGGTAGATGCGCATCGGCGTCTTGTACGGATCTTCGCCCGTGATGCGCTCGTACATCTCGAACAGGTTGCCGTAGCGCTCCGCCACGGCCTTCTGGCCCAGACGCGCGATGGCGTCGGCGAAATCCAGATAGACGCCGCGACGCTGGCCACCGACTTCGGGGCCGACGCCGAGGCCCTGATCGCACATGTCCTTGGCTCGCCGGGAGGCGATGTCGCGCGGCACCAGGTTGCCGAAGCTCGGATAGATGCGCTCGAGGTAGTAGTCGCGACCGGCTTCCGGGATCTGCGACGGATCCTTCGTGCAGTCTTCGGCCCGCTTGGGCACCCAGACGCGACCATCGTTGCGCAAGGACTCACTCATCAGAGTGAGCTTGGACTGCGACTCACCACTGACTGGGATGCAGGTGGGATGAATCTGGGTGTAGCAAGGATTGGCGAACAGCGCGCCCTTGCGATGCGCGCGCCAGGTGGCCGTCGCGCTGCAGCCCTTGGCATTGGTCGACAGGTAAAACACGTTGCCGTAGCCGCCCGTGCAGAGGACGACCACGTCGGCCAGGTGGACGCTGAGCTTCCCGCTGACCAAGTCGCGCGCCACGATGCCGCGCGCCCGTCCGTCCACGATGACGAGCTCGAGCATCTCGGTGCGCGGAAACATCTCGACCGAGCCCGTGTCGATCTGCTTGGACAGCGACTGGTAGGCGCCGAGCAAGAGCTGCTGCCCCGTTTGCCCGCGGGCATAGAAGGTGCGGGACACTTGGGCGCCACCGAACGAACGGTTGGCCAGGTTGCCGCCGTATTCGCGCGCGAACGGCACGCCCTGGGCGACGCACTGGTCGATGATGTTCACGCTGACTTCCGCCAGCCGGTAGACGTTGGACTCGCGGGCGCGGAAGTCGCCGCCCTTCACCGTGTCGTAGAACAGCCGGTAGATGGAATCGCCGTCGTTCTGGTAGTTCTTGGCGGCGTTGATGCCGCCCTGAGCGGCGATGCTGTGCGCGCGGCGCGGGCTATCCTGGTAGCAGAATGCTTTGACGTTGTAGCCCTGCTCGCCGAGCGTGGCCGCCAGCGCGCCACCGGCCAGGCCGGTGCCGACCACGATGACGCTGTGCTTGCGACGGTTGGCTGGGTTGACCAGCTTCATCGCGAACTTGTGGCGCTCCCAGCGCGTCTCGACGGGCCCTGTGGGTGCTTTGGAATTCAGTTGCATGATTTGCGAGCCAGCTCTAGCGGACCAAACCCAGAAGAACGGACAGCGGCAGGATGATGTTGCCGACGGTGATGATCAGCGCGAAGAACTGCGCGCCCTGGCGGATGGCGGCATTGCGGCGCGGGTGGCTCACGCCCAGGCTCTGAAACAGGCTCACCGAGCCATGGTAGATGTGGAGCCCCAGCGAGATCATCGCGGCCACGTACAAGGCGACCACCCACGGAATCGAAAATCCGTTGACGAAGTTCGAGTACACCATCGTGTAGTGCTGGTGCTCGTAGGCGCCCATGGCCACACCCGGGAACGTGAAGTGGGCCAGGTGGTAGAGGACGAAGAACAGCAGGGTGAGCCCGCTGAAGATCATGGTCAGGCCGGCGAACGAAGCCTTGCGCCGCGCGACCTTGCGGTAGGGCACCGGTCGAGCCGCCGCGCTCTGGGTCACCAGGCGCATCGCCGTTCCCACGTGCAGCACGAACGCGACGAACAGGATGGTCCGCGCGAGCCAGAGCAGCTCGGGCATGGCGTGCAAGCCAACCGAGTAGTTGTTGTAGACCTCGGCCCCCAGGAACACCTGGAGATTTCCGGCCATGTGGGCGAGCGCGAAGCCGAACCAAACCAGCCCGGACAGCGCCATCACGACCTTCTTGCCGACGGTCGTCTCAAGTAGCGAAAGAGCCTTACTCATGGCGTCACTACCGCTGCTTCCTACTCAACCGGGCGAGCGAAGGCAACCGGCGAGCGGGGCGCATTTTTGGCTGGGCGCCCCGCCCTAGACGGAAGCCTTCAGCCGGCGAGGTTCTTCGCCACGAAGTCCCAGTTGATCAGACGATCGGTGACCACCTCGAGGAACGCGTTCCGGTTGTTCCGATGGTCGATGTAGTACGCGTGCTCCCACACGTCGGTCGTGAGCAAAACCTTGTCGCCCGACTTCAGCGGGGTGTCGGCATTCGGCGTGGTCACGATCTTCGGCTGTCCGCCGCTCAGTACGAGCCACACCCAGCCCGAGCCGAAACGTGCATTTCCGGCCGCGATCCAATCGGTCCGAAACTTGTCAAAGCCGCCGAGCTGGCCGATGAGGTCGGCGACAGGGCCAGCGGGCGGCGCGCCACCACCACCGGGCTTGAGGCTGTTCCACCAGAAGGTGTGATTCCAAATCTGGGCGGCGTTGTTGAACACGCCGCCTTCACTCGTCTTCACGATCTCTTCGAGCGACTTCGAGGCCTCTGGAGTGCCCTTGAGCAGGCCCTCCAGCTTGACCATGTAACCCTTGTGATGCTTCTCGTAGTGAAACTCGAGTGTCTCGGCAGCCATGGCCGGCGCGAGCGCATCTTTGGCATACGGCAGTGCCGGTACGACGAAATCCATGCCCATCTCCTAGTCAGTGAAACGTTGTAGCGCGGGCACCTGCATGAGGGGCCCGCCGGTTGACCGGAGCATAGCTCCGAATCAGAAGCTTCATAGGGCGCCCTCGTCGTGATAGGCGCTCGGCCGTGTCCGAGCTGGAAACGCACGAAAAGGTCGCCGGGCTGGCCGGAAAGCTCGGCCTCTCCCTGTCCTACGACTTGGTCCAGGCAGAGCTGTCGGGCTTGTCCGACTCGGTCGTCGTCCTCCGGCCCGACGAGGGAACGCTCGCGTATCTCGAGGGTGCGGGGCGCGCCCGCCACGGCGCCGTCGTCACCTGGCTGCATCACCGCCTGCGCGGCCTGCTCTCCGATTTCGACATCAACGGCTACCTCGGCACCTACCCACTCTTCGTGCTGTCGACCGCGCAGTGGCGAGCCCTGGGCATCAATCCCAGCGGGGCCGGCCACCTGCTCGACGTCGGCGCCGGCCGTGGCGACGTCACCGCCGAGCTCGGTCGCCTGTTCGACCAAGTCACCGCCGTCGAGACCTCGCGCGGCATGGCGCGCCGCCTGCGCCGCCAGGGCTACCGGGTGCTCGACCTCGACCTCGGGGCGGACGACCTCGACGAACAGTTCGACGCGATCAGCCTGCTCAACCTGCTCGATCGCTGCGACCGCCCGCTCTCGCTCCTCGCCCGCGCTCGTCAGCTCCTCCGCCCCGGCGGCCAGCTGATCATCGCGCTGGTCCTGCCCTACCGGCCCTTCGTGTACCGCGGCGGGCGCTCCGCCGCGCCGAGTGAGCGCCTGCCCATCACCAAGAAGACCTTCGAGGCCGCCGCCCGGGACTTCATCTCCCTCGCGCTCTTGCCGCTGGGCCTCCGCGTGCAGACGATCAGCCGCACCCCCTACCTCTCGGGCGGCGACAGTGCGCACGCCCTCTACGAGCTCGACGATCTCATCGTCGTGGCCGAGGCGGTCGGCCCGCCCCCGCCGATCCTCGGCCGCCGGTAGGCTGACCAGTTTCCGCGAGGCTCCAGGAAGCCGCCTCCCGAATCGCGCCCCGCAGGTTCGGATCCTCGATCTGCCGCAGCCGTTCCTCGAGGTCCGCCGGCAGAGTCCGCCTCTCAGGGACGGGCTTCTGGCGCGGGGCCTGGGCCGACTGGTCGTTGAAGGGATTCGGATCCACCCGAAAGCGCAGGGCCTTGACCTCATGCCCCGCCAGCGCGAGCCGCTCGATGATGTCCATGCGCAAGAACGACAGCTCGTTCGACCAAGCGCTCGACGCCACCTTGATCGTCAAGGTCCCCCGGACCAGCGAACCCAAGCGACTGCGACCCGCCACCTTCGGACCCACGACGCGCCGCCACTCCTCGTGCGACATCAAGGCGCCCGTCTTCTGGGCGATGAACTCCTGGGTGCCGACCAGCACCTCACTGAGCAGCGCCGGCGCCGCCCCACGTCGACCCGGCCGATCCGGCGTCCAGCCGGAGGACCTCACGGGCGGCTTGGCTGGCTTGGTCACCCCCGAAGTTTGGCCGAGCGTGCTCGCCCTGGCTAGCGCGTCCCGGTCCGGCCTTGGCCGGACTCCTTTACAGGCCAGTAGGGCCGCGCTAAGCGCTCGGCCCCGCACTTACCTTTGCCGGAGTGGCGGAATGGCAGACGCAGCGGATTCAAAATCCGCCGAGGCAACCCCTCGTGAAGGTTCGAGTCCTTTCTCCGGCACCAGGGCCCCTGGATGCGCGCTGCGAACCGGTTCGGGGCCGCGCAATCCTAGAGACCCAACTCTGGCTGAAGATCCCGCACTCTTGACGTTCGTGGCAGGGTCCTCCGGGCCTACCGGCCCCTGAACCGACCGACGTGGTGCCCAACAGCAGCGGCTGCGTTCGTGAAGTGCGTGACCGAAGGCAGGAGCGCCGACTTGATCAGCGGCCAGCCTTCACGCGCCTCTTTCACTTCATCCTCCATCGTCGCAAAGATCCGCGGCGCCCGACTTCCACCACGCTTCCAGATAAATCTTCCTGACGGCACCCATACGTCGGTAGCTGCCCGTCCCGCGAGGAGCTGGTGATGCGCATAGAGGAGCGCCAAAACGTACTCGAATCGATCGAAGGCCAGATCATACTCTTCATCTGATGCGATCACGTCACGAAGCGGTTCGCGCAATACTTCGAAGAGATGGTCGTTGACCGGGGTATGACGTCTCTCCCCGTTGGGTAGGAACCGCTGGCCGTCGTCCCGGTCCAGCACGGTCTGCGGGTGCAGTGAGAACAATGGGGGTCCAGGGTCGCCATCTCCCTCGGCTCCGCGGAGTTTCGGTTGGAGTACGACGGCCCGAAAGGCGCCCATGTTCGTCGCGGACAGGGCCGAAATACCGGCGACATAGTAGGTTAGAAGGGCGACATATCGCCGGAGGTTAATCCACAGCATTGTCCCCCCGGTGGGGGGCCAGTTCCCAAGGCGTTGCAGCACGCCTGTCCATATGTAGTCCGCATCTCTTGCACCCCACCGGCAACCTGTCGCCACCAAACGCAGGAGGATCTCTGCGATGCTCTCGTACTGGCTCAGACGCCGCTGAACGTCATCGACTGTAGCGCCGCCCGAGACGGGCATCGTCCGGGCCGAGGTGGCGACCATCACACGCTCCACCTCGGACGTCACGAGATCGTGTAGCTCAATTCGATGGCGATCCTCGGCCAGGAGGCGTTTCATCGTGGCTACCGCCGTCTTCACGGACAGTGGATGCGGCGGATCAAAGGACGAAAGTGCGACGACCTTTCGCCGGAGTTCGTCGAAGAAATGTTCGGCATCCGTCACCGAAATTACCTCGGCCGCTCGATGGGCAATCACTCGGTCTGCGTCGTCCGACGTATCGCCCTTGAGCGCCCAATATGTAGTGAAACGCCGGCTCTTGCAGCGCAGCATTGCGGCGCGTAGGGCCTCGTCCCATTGGCCTGACCAACCGCATGTGATCAGGCCATACTCGTCGAACACGCGATCCAGGAGACGAACGAACCTTCTGTCGTACTTCGCGAGTTCCTCTGGGGTGTTGCGGATGCGAGCATCAAGGTAGTCCCCGTGCAGCTTCACCACCGTGCAGGCGGCGTGCGCCAATGGCAACGCACCGTCGACGCCGTCTGGGGTACTGATGACGACAGGGCTGACTCCGACGGCTTCGAGACTTCGCTCGACGAGCCGATCGAAATTGGTCGTGAGTATCACTCGGACATGTCCGGTTCTCGCGAGCGCAGCAATGGCGTTATGCGCCATCGTGGGCTGCTTGACCGCAGGGTCTATCTCTCCCGACGGTTCGAAGTACCCGCGAAGGAGCTGCTGCCGTTCCGCTGGCGTTCGGCAGACCTGCTTCAACAGACCGCTATAGGTTGGCGCTTCACCGAACGCTCCCACGAACCATCGCTCGGGGTCGGGCTCGCAGTTCTCGCCTTTGAGCGCCGCGAGCTTACGTACGAGGTCCAGGACGACCTCCCAGCCCGTAGGTATGCCCGCCGCTCGCGACACGCCGGAACCCAGGAGGAGTGCATAGACACCTGGATTGGAATGCACTGCAAATGCGAGCGAGAGGAGCGGGTCCATGGGTATGGCGAGGGTCGCACCATACTCAAGCAGATTCAAACACGCTTGGGCAGACAATGTCCGACCAGGATATGAGGCAACCTTCGCCGGAGCAGCACGGTCCTACCCTACTCGAACTGTGCCAGCCCCAGCAGTCGCAACGCGCGATGTCGGGCTCAGCTGGACGCAAGCCAAGTGCCGACCACTTCAGGAACTTCGACACCTAGACCACGGACAATTGTACGCAAGATGACTTGAGCGCGACCGCTCGGCTCGATTTCAACCGCCTTGTTGAGGTCCTGGACAACCATGTCGGGTGTTCTCAGCTGAAACCTGGAGCGCGCAACAAACGCTTTCCAGAATCCGACCATCGCCGGCAGTAGTAGGCGGCGGTGAACTGGCATGAAGATCTGCTTCTGTCCAAGCGCGAACATTGCGACGCTGATGTGGGCTGACAGGACGGCTACTGGATTTTCTCCCTGTCGCGCACTGATCATGAGCATGCCACAGATCACTATCAGTTCATTTGATGCAGGTTCCTTCAAGATAGGCAGCACGTCTTCCTTGCAAAACTCCGGGTCAATGCTGACTTCTAAGACGCGCGCCAGCAGCAGCCACCTTTCAGAATCTACTCGTCCTTTCGCCTGGCTACGCAGGTAGCCACCGACGTTACGGGCGACGCATCGCGCTCGCTCCTGGTCCTCAAGTGCAATGCCCACCAGCTTCGCGGCGAGAGCAAGCCCGAGATGAAGGACGCCTATGTCGGCCCCTTCGACCTTCGCACTGAGCTCAATGGCTTCGAAGAGCCGTTCGCTCGCGATCAGGTCGACGGATTGGAACATGATCGCCAGATCGCGCATCACGGGAGCGCCCTCGTCCCCCTGCACACTGGATACCCAAAACGTCAGGACGTCGTCCTGGTCAAGCGCGTTGGCAAAGAATGCCAGCGCGATGCGAAATGCTGTCTCGCCTTCCTTCGAGTAGAGGTCCGGGCGCTTGTCGTGGTGCTTGATGAAGATGCCTGTCGCGGGCTCAGCGAACGCTTCACCCGAGGCAGCACCTGGTGGAGGATTGCCCGTGCTCGCAATCGACTGAATGTACCCACACGTGTGTGCAAGCAAGACGTGAACGTCACGCCAAGCGGCCGACTCACTTCGAATTGCGAATAGGACGCGCGCAGCCTCGTCGACATACGTGAAGGCATCACGTGGTCCCGACCTGTGATACATCGCAATGGCGACTTCGCTGAGAGCCTTGGCAAGCTCCAGCTTGGGGAAACCTTCCGCTTTCCTGGCAAGGGATAGCGCGTTCAGAGTCGCCTCCAGGGCTAGCCCGCGGTCGCTGTGCGAATAGGCCTCAGCCAAGGTTAGTAGTGCGTAGAAGCGATATGAATCAAAACTGTTGAATTCTGCTCTCAGGGCTACCTCGAGCTGCTCGATCCCGTCGACGTAGCGACCTGCGTAGACGAGCTGTCGTCCAACGCATTCGTGCACCAGGAAGAATTCAACCCCCTGCAGCCGATGCCGGACACTCTCGGCGATCTGCAGGGCACACTGCAGGTCCTTCCGAACTTCGGCGGCAACAATGATCTGTGTCCTGCGCGCCGCGATCGTCATGAGGCTCAGATCGAGTTCCGCGCCCATCTCAGCAATCTCGTCCAACAGAGACCAGGCCTCGTTCCAATCCCGCTTCTCATCGTCGACTCGAAGCTGCGAAAGCCAGACCCCATCACAAAGGCTAACGACACCCATTTCGTAAGCATCACCGGAGGCTGATGCCTTGAGAATTCTCTTTGGAATCGCGCGAAACGACGCCAGGCAGACTCTAACTGACCTGGACGTCGTCGCTGCCACTGTTTGATGCCACAGAAACCTGCGCAACCCATCCGTAAGCTTTGTGTCGAATGGTTCTCCAAGCGGATTACGAAGGGAATCCAGGGACGCCATGATTCGGGTGATGATCCGACTGCCAGCGTCAAAGTCTCGCTGCAAGACCAGCGGCAAGTGGATTACCACGGGTATGAGCAGGGAGACCTCTGCATCGTCAACAGACCTGGTGACCGCGAGCAAATCGTCCACCAGGAAGTCTGTCCGCTTTCTCAGAGCATCATGAATTCCAAGCTGAAGCACACGGATGTAGATCTTGATGCCTAGCGACATTCCACCTGGGAGGCCGGTTTCACTCCACAGCGAGAACAGTCCAGCATCGAACGCCGGGATATTCTTCCGATCCACGCTGGAGAGTGCAAGCAGATAGGAGAGGCCAGCACGCTCGAATTCCTCTGCGCGTATGAAATGTGTAATCGACGCAAGGACCTCGATTGGACCTAGTGATTTTCTCCGCATGTAGGAGAGACCGATTGCGCTGTGAACTCCACGCCTGACTTCTGAAGGAAGTTGCTCGCCGAGCTGGCGCGCAAGTGGGCAAATCGCGAATCTTCCGCCTCCCTGAGGTTGGACCCAGAGCCCCTCAAGGCTTGCCAATGCCGCATCCGGATGCGGCACGGGCTGATCCACTTGCGCGATCAGACGCAAATCATCAACGCCAAAAGTTCCTGAGATCAGAGCCGCACGGTAGAGTAGTTCCCTTTCGGCTTCACTCGACGTAGTTGCGACCACCCGCCGAAGGACGTCACTCTTAAGCTCTGCTTCGGAAGTCCTCTCCAATAGCTCAGTGATCCTTTCGGCCGAGAAGTTCCACTGTTGCTGCCGGAGATGCGCTGCCGCCGTAACCACAAGCTCGGCGTGTCCAGCCGTCGAGGCCGCGACCAGTTGGGCCCACGCATCCAAACTCGCCGTGTCCGGAGCTCCAAAAGCTGTGAGCAATTGGCGCGTCTCAAACTCATTGAACGGTGGAACTGGAACCTCAGTTGCAAGGGATAGCCCCTGTACTCGCCTGGAGAGTTCATACGGACTCGTCGTGATGAGCGAGGCTCCACAGGAGCCGAGGCCACGGACAAGTGACAGGAGAACTCTCCCGAGCTGTGAACTGACGTCGAAGCGAGGGAGATCGTCCAAGACAATCATGCCACCACTGAGGTCACGTAGGGCCCGTTCTAGCCAATTGACCTGTCGTGATGAATCTTCCGCCAGATTAGAAAATGCGTTCGCCAGACATGCACACGCCTCGTTCTCCTCAAGATCTCTCAGGGAGAGCCAGTGCACAGGTCCATTGAAGGCCTCGGAAATTTGCCTGGCAATTTCGCTCTTTCCCGACCCGCTTGTCCCAATGAGGGCAACCCAACGGCTAGAGGTCAGCGTACTGAGCACCGAACGCACAATTTCGGGACGAGCGGCGGTCTTCGCGGGCGCAGGCGGGACCGCCAAGGAGAGAGCAGGCCCTGCCGCGTGAAACTCGCCCGTAATCCCGCCCGCGCGGGCTAGGGACGTGATCTGAACTTGCATTGCTGAGATCGAGGCCTCATGACCATCTAGCCGTTCCGTCGCGCGTGCGAGGCTCTCTTTGAGTTCCTCTGTCACGTCGGTGAGACGCGCGACTGCTTGCGTGCTTCCGGACGTCGTATCCTTCAGAAGGGTCTCCAGGTCTCCACGGGTAAGCGTCTTGGTTTGTGGTTGAGCGAGAGTCTCAAAGACATGAGCAAACAGTCGCTCGTATGCGTACTTTTGTGAGCTACTTTCACCGCCGTCGAAGTAGACAGCGATGCGACGTTCAAGCAATGGCCGAAGGTCGGCTGTGTCCTCGTGTCCGACGCTCCACTCGAACTGATGGATGAGCCGGTCCATTTCCTGGCATCCAGCGCGCCCAATGAAGGCGCGGTACAGATGCCAGGTGTCTTGGGGTGTGTGGCTGGGACAATTGCCCCGCCGCAGGACGCCTCGTATGGCTGCCGTGCGCCGCTGCTTGGCAGAGTCTTCGTACTCACCTCGCCGCAGCTCCTCCCAGATCTTGACGCCACTCCATCGCTTCGGAAGAGCCGGTTGTTTCTCGGTGCCAGCGACCGCGTTGGTCACGAAACGAAACATCAGCTTCTGCGTGGGATTGGCCTGAACATGTTCGACGAAGTTCGCAAGGGCGCTGCGCGCTTCTACCGAGTTGAGCGTGAGGCTTGAATCTCGATGCTTAACCTGCTCCAGCAGTCGTTCGGTTGGCTCATCGCTGGCTGCCCACCCGGCGACGAGATCGATGTCCTCCCCGCATTCGAGCTCCAACCTCTCGTCCGGTCCAAGCTGCAGCCATCGCTCGATCGTCAGCTGGACCTGATAAACAAAACCGCGGATGGCAAACCAAGCGTCACGCTCTCTTGGGGGGGCGTACGTCATGGCTCATGCCCATGGTAGACCGCCGAGTCGGGTCCGAGAAACCGCCCGTTTCAAGCCGTCGTCTCCTCACCGGTAACCCTCCGACGCCCATTCCAAGCCCTCGCCGCCTATCGGGAAGCCCCAGCGCTCATTCCAAACGCTCCCCACCTTACCGGTAAGCACCGAGCACTCGTTTCAAGCGCCCACCCCCTTACCGGTAAGCCTCCAGCGCTTCGCCGAAGCCGCTGCTCCTTACCGGTAAGCCCCCAGCGCTCCTTTCAAGCGCCCCCCTCCTTACCGGTAAGCCCGCGCTGCTCGATCCAAGCGACTGCCCCCTTACGGGTAAGCCTCGGCCGCTTCGCGCGAGCAAACTTTCCTTACCGGTAAGCACCAAGTGCTCGATTCAAGCGATCCCGCCTTACCGGTAAGCACCAAGTGCTCAATTCGAGCGACCTGGCCTTACCGGTAAGCCTTTAGGCCGGCTCACCGGCCAACACGAAGCCCCGAGCTCGACGCGAGCGTTCGACTTTTCTCTCCGACCTGTCGTTTTTCCGCAACCGGCACTTTCCGAGGCCGAAGCACCCACAAGCGACGCGAAGTGCGCGCTGAACGAAAGGTAATACGACAGTGGAAAATCCCAATAATTCTAGTGTGAGTGATGAGGCCCTCTTTGCGGACGCGTTCCGGCGCTTGGAGCCGGAAATGGCAGCGCTGGAGGAAAAGGACCTGGTTCCGATCAACATCGATGTCCCGTCGGCCGTGACGATGAGCTTTGGCGTCCTGCCGAAGCTGCGGGAACACCGGAAAGGGCTCGAAACGATCGGTGCCGCCTTCGACCTCGCGCGCCTGGACAAACTGGAGGACTACACGATGGCTCTCAGTCACGCGCACGCGCGGTACTGGGCGTCGATGGCACCCCCGGATGACCTGGCGCCCGTCTACGAGGAGGCAGGCGAGCTCAGGGAGCTCTTGCAGAGCGACATGAATTCGCTCGTACGCCGGGGGCTCCTGCCGCCGGACAGCCTCGACGATCTGACGGGCAACACCGGTTACAAGAACGTCGCCACGGACCTGCAGATCTTGTCGATTGTTCTCGAAGAGAACTGGGCGAAGATCGAGGGGAAGACGGCCATCGAGAAGAAGGAGGTCGAGCACGGGGCCAAGCTCGCGGCGCGCATCTTGCGCGTCGTCGGCAAGCGCGAACAGTCCCCGGCCACCGCGGCCGTCGCCGCGGATCAACGGAGCAGAGCGTTTGCGCTCTTCCTGCGCGCGTACGACGATGCTCGCCGAGCGATCATCTTCTTGCGCTGGCACGCGGGGGATGCGGACACGATTGCGCCGTCGTTGTTCTCGGGTCGCGGGAACACCAAGAAGAAGGGGCAACAGGACGCGCCGGCTCCTGTTGGGGTGGCGACATCGGTCGTGACTCCAGTGACAGGCGGGCCCGCTGCCGCCGCCACGCCTGGGAGTGTGCTCGGAGGCATCGTGATCCCGACGAGCCCGCCCATGGCGACCGACGGGGCGGGACGGGGCCCCTTCGGGTGAGCGGGCTGAGATCGGAGAAAGGACGCGGATGATGGCTTCCAAGGCCTCTCTTCGACTGGGCGCGTGGCAGTCCCTTTGCGGAACTGCGGGCGGCCGAAACTTGCAGCTGCCGGCTAAGCACCTGGTGACGCACGGCGTCATCGTGGGGATGACCGGCAGCGGCAAGACCGGCCTCATCACGGTGCTGGTGGAGGAAGCACTCGGCGCGGGCGTGCCCGTGCTCGTGATCGACGTGAAGGGGGACCTGCCGAATCTGCTCCTCTCCTTCCCTAGCTTCGCACCGGGTCCGCTCACCCCCTGGCTGGATCCGGACGACGCCGAGCTACCCGAATCGGCCGCGGTGCGGCTGGCGGAGCAACGTCGAGCTGCCCTAGCGGAGTGGGGCATCGGTGAGCCAGAGCTCGCGCAGTACTGCGGCGGCACGAGCTTGCGCGTCATGACGCCCGGCTCGAGCGCTGGCGAGCTCCTGCACGTGCTCTCCGCCTTGGAGCGGCCCTCCGTTCACTGGAAAACCGACCCGGACGCCGCGCGCGATTCGCTCGGCGCAGCCGTCTCCGTGGTTCTCCGACTACTCGGGCGCGATCCCGATCCCGCCAAGAGTCGCGAGCATGTCCTCCTGAGCGTGCTCGCAGAGCGGCGCCTGAGCCGCGGGGAGAGCGCCGAGATTGGCGCGCTCATGCACGACCTCGCCGAGCCGCCGATTGCGGAGGTCGGCGCTCTGCCCATCAACTCGTTCCTGCGCAAGACGGAGCGGGCCCGCTTGGCTGCCGCACTCAACTCCCTCCTCGCCTCACCCACCTTCTCGAGCTGGAGGCAGGGCACCAGCTTGGACGTAGGGAGCTGGCTCACCCCACGGGATGGCCGCACTCCGGGTGTCGTGGTGAGCGTGGCCCATTTGGACGACGAAGAACGTGCCCTGGTGCTCGGCCTAGTCCTCGAAGAGGTCCTGTCCTGGGTCCGCGGCCTGCCGGGCTCGAGCCGACTCAAGGCGCTGGTCGTCTTCGACGAGGTCTACGGCTTTCTGCCGCCGCACCCCGCCAACCCTCCAACGAAGCGCCCGCTCGTGTCCCTGATGAAGCAGGCGCGCGCCTTCGGTGTGGGCATCGTCGTCGCCACGCAGAACCCGATGGACCTCGACTACCGCGCCCTCTCGAACGCCGGGCTCTGGTGTCTTGGACGCTTGCAGACCGATGCTGACCGAGCTCGCGTGATCGATGGCCTCCAAGGCGCCAATCGCGTCGGCCAAGACAGTAGCGCCCTCGGCCAAGCCCTCGCTCAGCTCCCTCCGCGCTGGTTCGTCGTCCAGAACGCGCATGCGCCTGAGGCCGGACCGATTCTGCTTTACCCCCGGTTTGCCCAATCCCTCATGAGGGGGCCGCTGACGCGGGGGGAGCTGCGGGCGGCGCTCGAGTGGCGGGCGGAGATCGAGGGGCAGCGCGCCTCTGAGCCCTAGCCTGAGGGATTGCCTTCCGTGCGCGGGACCGGACTAGTCTTGCGGCGCCAACGCAAGGCACCGGCACCCGCCCCCAAGAGGAGCAAGCCGAGAGTACCGGCCCCGCCGACAGCTGGAAGTTGAACGAGGGAGCAGCCCCCTGACGGCTCGTCGGGGCCGGCACCTGATCCGCCGGACCCTTCGTCGACTCCGCCATCGGTATCCCCTGCTTCGCTCCCGCCATACCCGATCACCGCGGGAGGGTTGCACCGGCGGATCTCGGAGGGCTTCCCTGGGCAAGTCCAGTCCTCGGGACAATCCGAAGCCGCATCGCAGTCGACTTCGATGATGTGACATACCTCGCCTTCGCAGGTGAAGCCCTCGCCGCAATCAGCTGCCGTCCCGCAGGGGAGCATGTACGCGAACACGCAGTGTTCTGCCTCCACGTAGCAAGCCTGGTGCTCCCCGCAGTCATCATCATCGTCACATGGTTGTCCCTGGGCGAGTGCAGAGGACGACCAGGCGAAGGCCAGACCTCCGAGAACCACCGCAAACTTCGTCCATTCCGTTCTCATTTTCCCCTCCCACCTATTGCCATACGATAGCGCCGACGGCTTCGTCGAAGTAGTCGGCAACCGACCAGATATCCCCGTAGACGCCTCCGACGACGCCGGTGCCTTCGCGACCGACGCCCAGGCAGGCTTCATTCCGTGCAGTCGACGAAGATCCCGCCTTCGGGACTTCCGGTGACTGGACAGTCGCCGTCGCAGGAGTCCAGGCAATCGCAAGAAACGGGCGAGTCGCCGCAAGTGTTCGGCTCGCAGGTGCGCACGATGACCGTCCCGGTCGACAAGCAGATTTCGTCTGCCTGACAGCTCTCCCCTGTCGAACAGGTGAACGTCGAGCAGGCGTCAGTGTCCACGCTCCATTCGCCGTCAGCGCAGGTGGCGACGACTTGTCCAAAGGTGTCGCAGTCCTGGTAGGAGCACATTCCGTCTGCCGCGCAGAGCGCTCCACCAGTGGGAGGGGTCTCCGGACAGTCGAGCGTGCCCGCACCGCCATCACCGCCTCCACCCCCGAGGCCGGACTGTCCGCCGGTCGATGAGTTGCCGCCGGTCGAGCTACCGCCCGAGCTATTCCCACCGGTGCCCTCGTCTCCGCCGGAAGCATTGCCTCCCCCGGAACCATTCTTTCCGCCCGAGGCGTCGCCGCCACCGGAGGACGTGCCCCCACTTCCGTCGTCATCGGCTTCATTCGAGCCGCAGCCTGTCGCACCGAGGACAAGCGCGGCGCTCGTCAGCCCGATGACGAGCAGACCTCCGCGGAAGACGCGGGTGCCGAGAGGACGTCGTGCGGAGGTGTTCGCAAGCGGCTGGGTGATGGGGCTCTTCCGATGGGGCGTCATGGGGCTCTCCTGTTCAAGTTCAATTCAAGTCGTGGATTCAAGTCGAGGTACGCTCAACACCTCACCAGGCGTCGAAGGCCAACCAGAGAGGTGTACCAGCACGTGTGGTCGTTGCCAGAGTTTCCGCGATGGGCCGTGAGCGGCTAATGGGCCGAACGGCACTAGCCGAACAGAGCGAGTGAAGCCCGACATGGGCATTTGCTCAGTCGGGCGACGAGCACACGCGGCCGGCGAGTGACCTGGGTGATGCCTTTGATGGCTTCTGCCCAAGTCATCGCACGACCGCGTGCAGAGCGGGGCTAGCGCCCCGAAATCCAACGCCCTACCAAAGGGTCACGAAGGCGTAGGAGTAGTTACCAGGGGTCGTCTGGATGCAGTACGAGCCGTTGACCGCAGGCGGCACTACGGGCCAGTTCTGGTTGTTGCAGGTCATTTGAACGCCGTTGACAGAGAGCTTCCTGCCTGAGGCGAAGTTTCCGCAGTTGCCTCCAGCGACCGGCTGGTGCACTTCGCGGCAGATCGCCCCCGTACCGAGGTTGCCGGACTGATACGTTTGGTTGAAGCTGATCTGCTGGGGGTTTTCGCAGAGCGAAGAGCACGCGGAGCCGGTTGGTGCCGTCCCGCAGTCGACGCGGACGGTGCTCACGTAGAGGTTTCGATCCTGGGTCGGCGGGCTGTAGACGTCGTTGTCGAACGTCACCTGGATGGTCTTGCTCCCCGCCGTGGTGTTGAAGTCGAACGAGTAGTCCGCCCATTCGAGGCTGGTCACGTAGACCTGACCGACCGTGGTCCCGCCAACCTTGACGACCATGTGGGCCCCGACACCATAGGCGAGCCGCGCGCGAGCTCGCACGGTGATGCTCGTGGCCCCCCCGGTGAAGGTGTGGGACTTCGACAAGGATCCGTTGGTCCAGAGATTCCACCCGTCTGCCACGGGTCCGCCGGTCGTGGCGGTCATGCTGGCCGCTGGGTAGGTGGCTGCACTGCATTGGCCTACGGTGAGCGGCTCCGACTCGATACCGTTGGTGATCACGACGAGCGTGTTGGCACCGGGCTCCAAGTCGGGCGGAACGGAGAAGAAGGTCGTGGTGGTCGCGGTGCTCCCGACCTCGTCGACGCCCATCTTGCTGTGATCGTGGGTTCTCGCAAACTTCACGTTACCAGACGTATTGTTGGTGACGCGGACGATGGGATAGTTCGTGGACATCTGGGCGTCGTCGCCGTAGTTCGCCCCCTCCGAGAAGCCGTTGAAGAGCGTCCCGGTGATTGTATAGGTGGATCCGGCGGCGACGGCCGTGGGCGCCGCAGTGATCTTCGGGCGCCATTCGTCCTTGGGCGCGCCCCCGTTCGTGTAGAGCAGGACGTCCTGGATTGCGCCTTGGTCGGATGCGGTCAAGAGCACCTCGCCGGTGGGCAAGAGGAGCATGCGGCCCTGGTAGGCAGCAAAGCTCGCCGCGTTGGGCGAGTCGGTCACTGCAACGAGGGTGTTGGTCTCGAAGTCGAACTCGTAGAAGTGCGCGCCAGCGTTGAACGGTGATCCGGGTGCGACCGGGCTCGCCATGGTGAGCACGTTGCCGTTCGGCAGGAGCGAGGCGACGCCGTCGGCCTGGGCGTACGCGTACGTCTGCCCGGGGACTAGAGGAAAGTCCATGGCGGCCGTATTCGTCCAGGAGTTCGTGTCGGGGTCGTAGAGCGAGTTCTGCCCGAGGGTGTTGCCCGAAAAGCAGATGGCCTGGGAGTCGGGACGGAGCACGCAAGGTCCGATCTCGGAAGTATTGGGGACGCCGGGGATCCCGAAGCCGGCAAGGTTGACCTGAGTGTCCGCAGTCTCACCCCAGGTGTTCGCAATGGGGTCATAGAGCTCCGACTGTTGCACCACCCGAGCGTCGACCGTGAGAAGCTTGCCACTGGGGAGGATGTTCCAGTTCTCCTCGTTGTGGATGTCTGCCTTACCCGTTGGGTTGAGCGTCGTGAAGGTGAGAGTGCTCGGGTCGAGCACCTCCATGTTCGTACTGCTACCCAGACCGCCGTCGGCCAGCACGAATCGACCGTCCGCTAGGACGATTCCAGACGAGTCTCCGATTCCGCCGAATTGCTCGGTCGTGAGCTGCGAGGACCAGGTGTTGGAGACGGGGTTGTAGACGAAGCCGATGTTGGTCCAGACGCCACCAGCGATACCTCCCAGATACTCGCCGCCAATGACGACCACTCGCCCATCGGGAAGCACGGCTGAGGAGAAGTAGAGAGGGGCATAGGTACACGAGGTCGTACAAGCGGGAATGCTCGCATCGGTACCATTGGGCATGGGTGGGATCGCGTTGGAAACGCCGTTCGCATCGACGTTCCAGGTGCCGTTGGCGTAGCTGCCGGTGTCGTCCGGGTTGAGGCGGTGCCACTGATTCGTACCTTGTTGCAAGCACATCACCGTAGCGTCGGTGAGCAGCAGGCACACGTCGAGTTGTCCGGGCGGCGCGTTGGCCAGGGGCGTCCACGTGGAAACCAGCGTGGCTCGCTGTTCGGTGGTGGCAACCGAATCAATCCAGGCCTCATCCTCCGTTTGGCCCGCACAGCTGACCAGGATTCCCAATGCCGTATAGGCGAGTATGAATTTGCGAATTCTCATTGTTTATCTCCCCAGTGTCTTCGAACGATGTTGAACGAGCACACACCAAAGGCGCCATGGCGCAGGCGGTGTGGATCGGCGGCTACGGATCGGCGCCTCCGGATCGACAAACATGCCGATCGCCAATCGCGAACCGAATGTCGATTTCGCTACTGAATCGTGAGCTGGCGATTCGAGACCCTGCAAAGTCCAGGGAACCGCGCACCACCGCCCATTGGCCTGCCGCGCCGGCCCGAAACGACGCACGAGCGCAACGAGATCCTTTTCTTTATCGTCAGTACGCCGACCCCGGCCCTCGAAACCAGGCGCACCGCGTCAGCGACGACCACTAGCTCATCGCATGTCGACGCACGATACCTAGCTCATCGCACGTCGACATACAATACTTTCATCACTTCTGACCAACAATCGGCCGGCCACTCAAATGCGCATCTGACTGGCAGCTCAATCGATCGGGTCACCAAGATGCACGAAGAGCGCAAGCAGCGTCATGCATGCGCAAGGGCAGCGTCACACCGCGCGCAAGCGCCGTCACGCAATGATCACGGCGCGAGATCTAGCTCGCGCCACTCGCTGCGGCCGGACGGCCAACAACTGGCGCGGTGTACGTCGCCCTCGCGGCGCGCGCTCTCGCTCGGGGACTCCCACTAGTCGCCGAGCGCTAGTCGCCGAGGCATTCCAGCGTCACCTCAATCACCGTGTCGTCGGTGACCAGCGCGCACGTCTCGGGGCAGAGGCGGATGCTCGCCGCTCCATCCCGCTCGGAGCGATAGAACTGATCGGTTCCACAGGAACCCTCCCCTTCTGCCGCAGAAAGAAGCAGAGCGTCACCCCCAGCGCTCGAGGTCATCTCCACCCGAACGGTGTCCAGGTCCACGAGTCCCTGGTCCGTCGAGGGGACGGTGAACTCACAGCCGACGGCCGACTCTTGGATGGCGTCGAGCGCACTGGCGAAGGCCTCGGGATCACCGTCGCCCACGGACCAGTAGTGGCAGGCCGGGCGCACCTCGTCGGGAGCGCAGAAGTCGGTATGAGCCGGTCCACCCGCAGTCGCGGCCAGCTCCTCCAGAGTATTGGATTCGGCCCCGGTCATCCCGACGATGAAGGTGCGGATGCCCGTCTGCTGGAAGTGCGTGCTCGGGATGGCGGCGAGAACCCCCAGGGATTCGGAACAGAAGCTGGGCTCTCCGTCGCTGATGAGGATGCCAATCATCTCGCGGCTCGGCGTTCTGTTCGCGCTCGTATAGAGCACGATCCCATTTAACGCCGATTCGATCGCCGTCGAGCTCGCGTCGGGAACTTCTGCCTCCAGGGCCTGAATCAGCGCGCCGTCGGCCGGCGACGGCAGGTCGGTGAGATCGACCTTTGCCGACGCATGGAGATTGCCATCGGCAGCCTCGCAGACGGTCGCTTGGGTTTCAGCCGGGATCATGAACTGAAGAGCCGCCCGGTGACCGCTGGCTGCGTCGCTCGAGAAGTACTTGCCGAGGGCGTTCGATGCGTGACACCACTTGCTGGCGACTGCAGGCGGGCCATTCAGATTGATGGGGCAGTCCTCGCCCATGCTGCCGGTTCGATCGAGGATGACGTACATGTCGAGCGGCACCCGAGCGGCCGAAATGGTCTTCTCCGCGCAGGTCGTGGTTGGGTCGTTCTTCGTCGGATCGAACAGGAACTCGACGTCGGGATAATCGTCACTGCTGCTCTGGCCGCCCCCACCGGTCGCTGGGCCCCCGGAAGCTCCACCAGTTGCATCGCCCTGCCCGCCCGACGCGCTGGACTGCCCCCCCGTCGCCGAACCGTCGGCACTGCCCCCAGCGGCGTCGCCCACGCTGTCCGCGGGCAATGAAGAACAACCCACGCAGAGGCGGACCAAAAGCAGAAGTGCGATCGACTCCCCTGCAAGCTGATGGTTCTGGGTTCGGTGCGTTGGCATGGTGCTGGGGCCCTAACGAACTACGGCATCTCGGCAGCCAAAGACGACATCGGTCCTGCCCGAGGGATCGGCGCGCACGCGCTCGCAGGCGGCCCCGCAAAGGATCAGCTGCTTCTTCTCTTTGGAGGCATATTGCCAGCCGTCTGCCGCGGTCGCGCAGTCTCGGTCGTCGAAGAAGATGGTCTGCTCCTCACCCCCGCCCGGAGTGAAGACGACGTTGACCTTGTTGGGATCGACGAAGGCACTCTGCGGGACGTCGAAGTCACACCGTGCCTGGGTAGAAGCCGCGATCTCGGCAAAAACGCCCGCGAGATCTTCTGCAAAGACCGCGGAATTGGTGAGATCGAGGTGACAGTCGCCCACCGAGGCCGTGGTGCTTCCGTGGTCGCACTCGGGCGAAGCGGCCGTCCCACCCAGGAATGCGAGCTCGCTGAGCAAGGAGCGTGCGCCGTCGCTTCCGGGAGCGCCGATCACATAGGTGTGAATGTTGAAACCATCGAGCGCGACCGCAACATCGTCCTTCAGATCTGTGAGCGCCGCCTGCTGGCAAGTCTCCGCCCCGTCCGTCATCAGGACCAGATAGCCGTTTCCGGGGAGCTGTCCGGAAACGAGCCCCGCACGCAAGATGTCCAGCCCACGAATCGCCGCACCGGCCAAGGGAGTCTCCCCCAAGGGGACGAGGTCGAGCGCCCCGCGCAGGGTCTTGACGTGAGCAGAGTCCAGGGACTGGATGTCTGTCGTCAACTCGCCACGGGGTAGGACCTCACAACGATCGTCCACGGGGAACGTGATGAGCCCAACGCTGAGCCCCTGCGTCCCCAGAAGGCGCGGAAAGAGGCCCCGTTCGTCGATATCCTCGGTGGATGCGACGTCCTGACCGACCAAGGCGTCGAAGGTACTCTCCCACTTCGAAGGCTCGCTCGGCACCTTCTTTTCGGGCAGCAAGCACTCCACGTCACTGGGCGGCGCGTTGCAGTTCATGCTGCCGCTCTTGTCCACGACGAAGAGCAGGTTGGTGGGAACGAGCGCGGCAGTGGTGGTGGCCTCCGCGCAGGCGTTGCCCGCTCCGGCGGCGCTACTCATTCCTCCCGAGGGGTCGAGCTCGAAGTCGCTCGTTGCCCCGCCGGTGCCCTGCTCTTCGGTAGAAGTACCGGCGCCACAACTGGTGGCCGAGACCGTGGCGAGCGCAGCGAGCACGGCTGGAGATCTGCAGTGTTTCCCGAATCTCCGGAAGAACGTAGGTAGACGTAAAGGGAGCATCAGGCTGGATGAGAAACGTGTGAAGGTAAGACATTAGCAAACTGAAGCCACGCGGCAATCACGACGGTACGCGTCCCAGTGAAAGCAAGCGCGCAAACCGGGCGCGTCCCCTGCGCAGGTTGGCAAACGCAGCGCTGTTAGCCATCACAAACAGTTCAGCCAGCGGGCCGCTCGCCTGGCCTGCGGAGAGCCCCCTCCCCCCGACGCGGACTCCGCGCGCCCTGCGGCGTGCTCGCGCGCGTGCGCCTTGCACTTCGGCAAAGAGCACTTCCACTCGAGCGAAGTCGAGGTGCACCCAGCAGCCGACGACTGGCTACGAACTAGACGGCTTTGTCGATGGCGAGCAGCTGGGCGAATGATCTTGCGGGAGAAATCAGCGGATTTCCTCATTCGCACCATGCTCGGTCCGCTCCGGGGCGAGGTATGCCGGCGGGTGCTCACGCTTCTTCTCGGTGCTCTCGATTTCGGTACACTCCACGAGTTTCCGCTCCGTGCCCGCCGCCACCGCCGCGGTGCGCGACAGATCGACGCTCTGAATGAGATCGTACAATAGGAGGACTGTCGCCGTGGCCCAGAGAGCACCCCGGATCAATCCGCCACCCTTGCTGGCACGAGACGCCACCCTTCGAGCAGCAGCATGCCGAGTCACCGCCGACCTACCTGGTCCCGACAAGTGTGACACTTGGCGTAACAAATCTGTAGCTGAATCGCAGTACGCCCAAGGCTCGCAAGCTGCCTCTCCTTCTGCAGATGGAGAAAGAATGCTCCGGTCGCGGTTATCACGACGGCGCAGACGGCTAGCAGCAGCGGCCGACTCATGGGTGTCGTCGAGTATACCCCGTCACTTGCCCGCCTAGTGCCTCCCCCTCTCCCGCTTCTCCTTGGCCTCCCGCTCCGTAGGCGAGAGCGGGATCTGAGCCTCCACCTCGATGCCGACGATCCAGCCGTCCCACACCCATCTGGTGAGGATGCGCTCCAACCGATCCACGGTGGCCTCCATCTGCCGCAGCGTGACCCCAAAGTCCGGGAAGAGCATCATCGTCAGGACGCGCGACCTCTCGTTCCTGGTCCCTCGAACCCCTCGAACGAGCGGCTCTTCTTGGCAGATCCGCCTCGCCGGCCAGCGGCGAAGCTCCGCCAAGGGCATCCTGAGAAAGTCGGGCGCCTGGGGCATCACGGCCTCCTATAGGTCGTTGGAGCTCGCCTTCGAGGTGGTGGCTCTGGTGGTTGGTCCGTGACGACGACGAGCCAGTTCTTCCACGCCCACCTCGCCAGCGTCCGCTGCAGGACGCCCAGGAGCGGATCGTGAGCGGCGTGATGGGCATCCGGCTTCCAGGTGATCCGGATGAAGAGCACTTCGGTGAAGCTGTCCTTCGTGCCGTGCGCTCGAAGCACACGAGGGTCCGCTTCGCAGATCTGTCGGGCGGACCAGGTGCGGAGCTCATCGAGAGGCATCGACTCGAAGTCGGGCATCGGGGTGGCCATGGGGATCGCCACCCTGGACCCGTCCTTGGATACTGGCCAGTTGTTCAGTATTTTGGAGGTGGGACGGGCATTTGCCGCCCGATCTTGCGTCCGACCCGGTCGGGGTGGGGCCGAGGGGATCGAACCCCTGGCCGGCCTCGGGTAACTTCCCGCCGTGTCGATCTTCGTCGTGATCAAGCGCCCAGGAGAGCCAGCTCAAGTCATCGAGGCACCCGAGCCACTGGGCATGACGTACATCCAAACGAAGGTCGGCGGGTTCATCCAAGTCTTCCCGACCGTCGGCCTCCTGAGCGAGGCCCTCCAAGGCGCCACTTTGGTCGTCGACATGGACGGACGGCGCAAGGAGCTCCCGCCCAACGTCGAGCTCCCTCTCGATGTCGTGGTCGGCCCGATCCTCGCCTGCGTCACGGACGCGGAGGGCTACGAGCACGGCATGCCTCTGGAGCAAGCAGAGGCCGTGGCCAGGGCGCTCGACCACTACGCGGTCGGGCCGAAGCAGGCGAACTAGGACTCAAATGAACTCCCACCCCGCTCGACGCGAGATGGGAGTTCTTCTTCAAGGCCTCACTCACGCTGCTTCAGTGACTGAGACTTTGAGCCTAACGCCTGCCTTGTCCAATTCTTCCTGGAATGCCAAGGAGACGAAGTAGGCTGGTGGATATCCGAGCGCTTTTGCCCAGCGAATGGCTCGCTCGACACTGACCTGACGTCGTCCATTCTCAACGTCAGAAAGATGCTGCTTCGAGACGCCGACCTTGGAAGCCACTGCCTCCTGAGTCAGCTCGTCTGCTTCCCGTAGGGAGCGGACGAGTCCCCCGAAAGTAAGGGGACCACCTCTCAGCTTGTCCAAATGCTTGATTGCGTCGCTCGTCTTCTTCTTGGGCCGCGTCTTCCTGTTGCGGTTCTCGTGGCTGGTCATGGCTGGCTCAGGGTACCCCGCTGCGGGGTACCCTGCAACCGCCGCGCCAGTGGATCGCTTACAACCTGATGTGGCGCCCTAGAGCTGCTTCTCCAGCCCTTCCAGCCGGCTGAGCACGAAGCGCTCGCTCGGGCCGAAGGTGGACACCTTGGCGGCGACCGAGCCCACGTACTCGCGGAGCAGCGGGCGCGACACGCCGGGGACCTTCGGACAGAGGGAGTAGAGCTCGTTGACGGCGTCCAGATCCATGAGCACGCCGGCGCGGGTGTGGAGCTTGAGCACGTAGTCGATCCACTTGGACTTCTTGGTGAGCGTGGCGATCTTGAGCGCGTAGTGGACGCACTGCACGAAGACCTGCGGGTCAACGGGGCGATCCGTGCGTTCGAGGACCTGCTCCATCTGGCGGCCGATGATGCGCTCCACGTCCTCGCCGTGGCCGAGGGCCAAGGCTTTGTCGGCGACGGCGCCGAGTAGGCCGAAGGGGGACATCGAGCCCGAGGGGCCGGCCGAGGTTTCCTCGAAGCGGGCCAGCGTCTCGGCCCGAGCCGAGCGTTTCTGCACCACGGTCATCTCTTGCGAGCCGATTTGGATCGCGTCGCCGTGCTTGAGCGGCTGCCTCGTAGCGAGCTTGGACTTGTTCAAGAAGACGCCGTTGCGGCTGCCGAGGTCTTCCACCACGAGCGTATCGCCCACCAGCGTGATGGCCGCGTGGTGACGCGAGGCCAGCGGATCTTCGAGGCAGAGCTGGGCGTCTTCGCTGCGGCCGATGATGAACTTCCCCTGGGGCAAGGAGATGTCACGCTGACCAAAACGCAGGAAGTAGGCCACGAGTCTAGCCTCCGGCCGCCAGCGCTCGGAACAGCTCGAGCGCTTCGCGATCAGCGGGTTCCGCCACCGAATCCGGTCCTGCGCTGCGGACGACCTCTGCCAGGGCGTTGGTCAGGTCGAGCCGACTCGCCGGGGGCAGACTCGACAGGCGCTGGCCGACCTCCGAGCGCGGGACGATGCCGCGCTTGGCGAAGAGGCCGAGGGCCCAACGCGCCCACTCGAGCGAGCCCGACTCGGCCGCCATGCGCACGGCCGTCTCCGCCAGCTGATCGAGCCGGCGGCGGTCCATGTTCAGGCCTGGGCGTTCGACGATTTCACGCGCTTGCGCCAGGAGGCGCTCGAGGTCCTGCTTGCGGTTCAAGGCTTCGGCCCGGCGCATGGTTTCGACCAAAAGCTCCAGGCTCCAGGCCTGCTCCGTCGTCGTCGTGGTCTCCTCGACCGAGTCGGTGTGGCCGCAGTTGGGGCAAGCCGGATCATCGGTGGAGAACGGGACGCCGCAGCTGGTGCAGTGGACCATGAAGCCCGTCGAGCGATTGCGCCGCGGGGCCACGAGCGCGTCCTCCACCCGGCGCAAGATCATCTCCTGGGTTCCGACCCGCAGGCGGGTTCCGTCGCCAATCGGGACGGCGCCGCTGATCAGGCGCCCGTTGACCCGGACGCCGTTGCGCGAGCCGAGATCCTCGACGGTGATGTGATCGTCACCCACCGTGATTTTCGCGTGGCTGCGCGAGATCAGCGGGTCATCGATCGTGAGGTGGCAACCTGCGCCCCGTCCGATGACGAACGTGCCTTTGGGCAGATCGATTTCGTGCAGTAGGAAGCGGAGTCGAGTGCGCGCCAACGTCTTGTTGTTCCGTGCGGGAGTCGGGCGGAGAAGCCTCCGCTATCACATAGGAATTTAGCCAATGTGCCCCGGACGGTCAAAGCCGATGCACGCGCGTTGGCTGATCACTCACACCCACTTCGACGCTGGTTTGCGCACACGAGCGCCCTCGCGATTGTCGCGCGCAAGTGCGCGCATCTGGTCGTCAGCGCTCGTCAGCGCGCGGCTCATCGTGCAGGCGTGCAACGCCTGACAGCACGAGAGACAGGCGATAGAGCAGGCGCGGGTGAGTCAGCCCACCGAATACCTGGAGCGGCTGTAGGCTGGAGCCCCCGCTCGAAACACCGGAAATCATACGGGCGACCGACCAAGCCCGAGTGGACGCCGGGCCGGCTTCGCCCAAGCCGAGCACTTGCGCGTCGGTACCCCAGAGGCTGATGTCGGGTCGTCCCACGCGACCGTCGTGAACCACCAAGCGTCCGTAGTCGAAGCGGAGCGTCAGCTCACGCAAGCTCGAGCGCACCAGCGGTCCGGGCGAGCGACGCACGACGATGATCGTCCCCCACATGCGCGACAAGGCGTGCTCGGGCGGGCTGCCCGGAAGATGGGACAGAACCCGCAGCTTGATCTCGAGCGCTAGAGGATCGTGCTGGGCCAGGTTCCCCAGATCGACGGCCATCCTACCCTCGCGAGCGACCTACGGCTCGTAGGCCTCCAAGAAGTCGGCCAGCGCCCGCACCGATTCGATCGACACCGCGTTGTACAGCGAGGCGCGGAGGCCTCCGACCACGCGATGCCCCTTGAGCCCAACGAGGCCTAGAGCTGTCGCCCGCTTGATGCACTCGGTCGACATTTCCTCGGTCGGGAGGTTCCAGACCACGTTCATGACCGAACGAGATCCGGGTTCGACGCTCAGTTGATAGAGGTCCGGCCGCTTCTCCAGCGTGGAATAGAGGAGGGCCGCCTTCTTCTGGTTCTCGGCGGCCGCCCAGGCAACTCCGCCTCGCTCTTCGAGCCAGGCGAGGGTGTTCCGCAGCATGTAGATGCCGAAGGTCGGAACCGTGTTGGCGAGTGAGCGCTCGTCGCGCTGGGTGCGGTACTGCCAAATGAACGGGATGTCCGCGCGCCCGCGATCGATGAGCTCGCGCTGGGCGATGACCAGGGTGATACCGCTCGGTCCGAGGTTCTTCTGGGCGCCGGCGTAGATGAGCGCGAACTTGGACACATCGAGCTCGACGCCCATGATGTCGCTCGAGGCGTCCACGATGAGCGGGACGGTGCCCGTGTCGGGGAACACCCGCGACTCGGTGCCCATGATCGTGTTGTTCGACGTCATGTGGACGTACGCCGCGCTCGGGTCGAACTCGCACTCGCGCGGCTCGGGCACGCGGAAGAACTTGCTGCCGCTGGCCTCGGTAGTGGCGGCCATCCTCGCCTTGCCGGTGTGTGCTGCCTCCTTGAAGGCCTTCTTCCCGAACGCGCCGGCGACGATGTAATCCGCGCTCTGCTCCGGACCGCGGAAGTTCAGCGGGATCTGCGCAAACTGCTGGGTCGCGCCGCCCTGCAGGAACAAGATGTCGTAGTGCTCGGGTACCTGCATCAGCCGGCGCACGAGATCGAGCGCTTCCTGGTGCACCGCGTCGTAAACCTTACCGCGGTGGCTCATCTCCATGATGCTCATGCCGGTGCCGGCAAAATCGAGCATCTCGTCTCGCGCCCGCTCGAGCGCGGGCAGCGGGATCGCCGCAGGGCCTGGATTGAAGTTGTGAACTCGGGTCATGGTGGTCTCTCGGCCTTACGGCGGAATGTGGGCGCTCGGGGCAGCGCTGGCAAGCGCGCGGTAGCCGATGTCCCGGCGCAGTTGGCGGCCGCGAAATTCGATGCACAGCGCGGCCTGGTACGCCCGCTCGCGCGCCGCGGCGAGACTCGCCGCGCGCCCGACCACGCCGAGCACGCGCCCGCCCGAGGTGACGACCCGACCGTCCTCGAGCCGTGTCCCCGCGTGAAAGACGCGCGCGCCTGGCACCGCCCCTGCCTGATCCAGCCCGCGGATGGGGTCGCCCGTTTCCGGCGCCTCGGGGTAGCCGGGTGCGGCCAGGACGACGCACAGCGCGTGATCAGCAGAAACCCGCAGGTCGCCGGGGGACAACGCCCCGTGGGCCGCGGAAGCGAGCGCGAGACCGAAGTCCCCATCGACCACCGCCGTCAAGACCTGCGTCTCTGGATCGCCGAAGCGAACGTTGAACTCCAAGAGCACCGGCTCGCCGGAGGGATCGATCATCACGCCGGCGAACAGGGCGCCGATGAACGGACATCCCTCCGCCTGCATCCCCGCCACGGCCTTTTGCATGATCTCCCGGTCGATGCGGGCGAGCAGTGCCGGCGTGATCAGCGGCGCGGGCGCATAGGTGCCCATGCCACCGGTGTTCGGACCCTGGTCGCCGTCGAAAATGCGCTTGTGATCCTGAGCCGCGGGCAAGAGAAAAGCGGCCTTTCCGTCGCAAATGGCGTGGATACTGGCTTCGGCACCCAGGATACGTTCCTCCAGCACCACGACACTGCCGGCGGCGCCGAAGGCCCGACCCGAGAGCATCTCGCTCGCTGCCAGCCGGGCCTCCTCGAAGGACTCGGCCACCGTGACGCCCTTGCCGGCGCAGAGACCATCCGCCTTGACGACCGGGGGACGCTCGAACGTGGCGAGCGCGCGATCGAGCTCTGCGAGATCACGCACGATCACGTCGCGCGCCACACGAATGCCCTGGCGCGCGCAGAACTCCTTCATGAACGCTTTGCTGGCTTCGAGCTGCGCGGCAGCGCGCGATGGCCCGAAGCACGCGAAGCCGGCCGCACGAAGCTCGTCGGCCAGACCAGCCACGAGGGGGCCTTCGGGACCAACCACCACCAGGTCCACGCCGTAGCGCCGCGCCGCGGCGAGGGGCGCATCGCCGCAGCTCTCCAGCTTCTTGCCCGAAAAGCCGGGCGGAGCCTGCTCTGTGCCCGCGTTGCCCGGACACACGATGACGTGCTCGACCGAGTCGGAGGCCAAGAGGCGCAGGGCGAGCGCGTGCTCGCGACCACCACTGCCGACGACGAGAACTTTGGAGCAGCGAAGCATCGGAGGCCCTCTCTAACGGTGGACGGTCCCAGAGGCAACGCCGGCTTCAGGCGCCGGGCAGCGGTCGACCGACCAGGGCTTTTGGACGGGCCTGGTGACGCAGGCGAGCTCGCTCCACCAGACGCCCGATGAGGTCGGGAAATGCGATGCCAGCAGCCTGTGCGGCTTCCGGGAACAAGCTCACCCCGGTCATCCCGGGCAGCGTGTTGATCTCGAGGACCACGAGCTCCCCACCCTCACCCAGGATCATGTCGGTCCGCGAGAGATCGCGAGCGCCCAAGGCGACATGCGTCCGCACCGCCAGCTCCTGCACGGCTCGGAGCTGAGCCGGCTCGAGCGGAGCTGGGCAGATGTGCCGACTGCCACCCTGGCCGTACTTGGACTCGAAGTCGTACCAGTCACTGTGCTGGGCTGCGATCAAGGTCGGGGGTAGAGCGACGGGTCCGCCGTCGTCCTCCAGCACGCCGCAGGTGAGCTCGAGCCCGCGCACGTAGCGTTCGATGAGCACGAGCGGTCCCTGCTCGCGTGCCACGGCGATGGCCCGATCGAGGTCCGTTTGACTGGATCCGGCCAAGAGCCGACCAACGCCGATGGCTGAGCCACCCGCGGGCGGCTTGACCACGAGCTCGGGACCGAGCTCGCTCCGGAGCTCCTCCAGGTTGGCGGCCCGGCCCTCCGCCACCAGCCGCTCGGCGGCGAGCGGCAAGCCGTGCGCGCGCAGGACCGTCTTGGTCATCACCTTGTCGGCACCGATGGCGCTCGGGCGCACGGCGCTCCCCACGTAGGCGACGTCCAGGACTTCGAGCATCCCCTGCAGGGCCCCGTCCTCGCCGAGGCGACCATGGACGGCCGGAAAGACGACGTCGAACGCGCCAGCGAGCAAGCGTCCACCGAGCTCGGGCTCGAGCTCCAGGAGCACCGCCTGGTGCCCGATCTCGGCGAGGGCGCGCGCGACGGCGCCCGCGGAAACGCGGCTCACCTCGGCTTCGGCAGAGGGACCGCCCTGAACGACCGCAACTTTCATCGGGCTCATTCTGGCAAAGGCGCCCCATGCACTCAAATCGACGCCGGCGCTCTCGGCTGGACTTGACCGCGGCCAGGGCCTGATGGCTACTTGGGGCCGCCATGCCCCTCCTTCGAGCCTCCCTGCCCCAGCGCTGGGCCCAGGTCTGCGCGGCCCTAGCGTGCGCGCTCGCGGTCACCTGGACTCCGCTAGCCAGGGCCGCCGAGCCGAGTGCTCCGGCCGACAAAACGAGCGACGTCGATCCGACCGCGCGCGAGCAGAAGGCCAAGGACGGCGCCGCGCGCCGCCAAGCCGAGGCGGAACGCGCCGGAGAGGTCGGCCTGGCCAGGCGCCTGGCGGCGCTCTCGGCACGCTGGACGAAGGTCCTGGACGCCCTCGCCACGGCCGCGAAGCTCGAAGCCGAAGCAGCGCGACTCGAAGACGAACGCATCGCCGTTCAGGAAGAGACGGATCGCCTCATCACGCTCGTCGAGCAGACCGAGGCACGCCGCGCGCGCGCCTTGGCCAAGCTGCAAGCACTCGGACTCGAGCCCCCCGCCGCGGTGCCCCCCGCCGCGCAGGCGCCAGCCCCCAGCCCAGCACCGGCTACGCCGCCCACGAAGGGCACAGCGCCTTGAAAGCCCCCATGAAAGCACGGAGCCCAGTCCTCCTCCTGGCGCTGACTCTGGCGGCCTGCTCGCATCACACGCCACCAAAAACGCTGTCCGATGCCGACACGGTGGCTCGTTCGCCAGCGGCCGTTCAGGCCCAGGAACTGGCGCCCCAGGCCTCCGGTGTCGCCCGCGGCCTGCTCGACGAAGCTCACGCGCTCGAGAAACAAGGGTCGAGCGAAGAAGCCGGCGTCGTCGCCGAAGAAGCGCTGGCCGCCTTCGAAGAAGCCTTTGCTCTCACTCGCGCCGCGCGCGCCGAAATTCGCATCGAACGCGCCCAGCAGGCCTTGGGCGAGGACAAGGTCCGCTTGTCCGACCTGGAGACAGCACAGCTGCGCGCCACGGGTGATGCCGACGCGTTCGAGCTGCGCGCACGCGTCGCCCTCGACAAGGAAGCGCTCACGGACGTCCCGACGCTCACCCCCGAACGGGCTCGGGCGAGGCGCCAGGCTGCCGTCCAATTGGCCTCCGAAGCGCGCCTGCTCTGCGTCTCGGCGCTGCTCCTCGGGCGTCACGCCGAAAGCCTGACCTTGGCCCAAAAGTCCGTCACCACGCTGGAGAGTGAGCTCG
>Ga0247744_1000015_pt1 | contig 46754 bp, 38 predicted proteins | sample UWRJS154409C5_FD_180946 | JGI IMG/M metagenome (GOLD analysis project Ga0247744, IMG submission 180946) | Soil microbial communities from Arlington Agricultural Research Station in Wisconsin, United States - UWRJ-S154-409C-5 | ecosystem: Environmental > Terrestrial > Soil > Agricultural land... | reverse complement strand
AAGCCGCCCCGATATGCGTACATGTCCCCGAACACGCGAGACAGGCTGGTGACGCGTGACCCCAGCTTGGGCTCCAGACGCACCTCGACGAAGCCACGGGTGTCCCGCTGCCGATTGCGCGAGTCGGCGATGATGGTCTCGAAATACCCATGGGGGACCACCTTTTCGAGCGTCGTCGCCTGCGCCACGACGCTCAGGCTCTTGTGCTGGAAATGGGCCTCGGCGGTGCCTCCTTCCAGACTATCCACTTCGGGCGGTGTGATGACCTGCCCGTCGTCTGTGTCGAGCACGTAGCTATTGCCGGCACTCTTGGCGAGCCCCACGCCAGCCCACAGGGCAGTGTCCTGATCGAAGCGAATGTCCTGACGCCCGCGCAAGCGGCCGACGCCTTCCTGGGCCACCCCCACACCGACCTCGGTCGTCGTCTTGTCCGCGGCGTCGCGCGTCACCACGTTGATGACGCCAGCGAAGGCGTTCGTTCCATAGAGTACGGAACCTGGTCCGCGCACGACCTCGATGCGTTCGACGTTCGATAGGTCCGTACGATACTGGTACCCGGGGTAGCTCGACCCGGCCCAGCTGTCGTTCATCGCGTGGTCGTCCTGCAACATGAGAATGCGATTGCCGTAGCTGCCGAGGCGGGCTTGTCCGCGAATGCCCACACCCGGGTAGGCGCGGTCGTCCCAGCTGAAAACGCCTGGTGTACCGCGCAGGGCCTCGACCACGGTCGGATACGAAAACAAGCGAATCTCTTCGCCGGGAATGACCGTGACCGAGCTCGGTGCGTCCTCCACCCGCTCCGCACGACGGGACGCTGCCGTCACCTCGTCGGTGCGAGTGAACGACATGTTCAGGCGCTGCGGAGTGTCTTCCTTGACCTCGAGCTCGCGCTCGACGGGCTCGGCGCCCTGGTGACTCACCCGCAGGTGATGCCTGCCAACCGGCAAACGCAGAAGCACGGGCGTAAATCCGGCGGCTGCACCATCGACTTCGACGAGCGCCCCTGCCTCGTCGGCCTCGACGGAGACGACTCCCGTGCTGGGCTCGAGCTTGGCCACGACCTTGTGGGTGTGGTCCGGGAGCACGTCGAGCACCACTTCCTCCGCACGAAAGCCCGGGCGCGCCACCGTCACCAGCACCGTACCGGGCGGCAAATCGAGCGTGCACGGTCCAGAACACTGGTGCCGGATGCCATCCACCTCTGCAGAAACGGTGGATCCTTGGACATTCTTGCCGCTGACGACCACGCGGCCGAGCAGCGGCTCGAGCTTCAGGGTGACCGATTTTGCCTGGCCCGCGGCCAGAGACTCGAGCTGGACCTGGGCCTCACGAAACCCGACTTTGCGGGCGATGAGTCGATAGGTTCCCGGAGCGAGGCCGAATCGGCGCGGCGCCTCGCCGCGAGCGCCGAGCTCCACCCGGTCGATGTAGATCGTGGCGCCGGATGGGATCGTGTCGACGTCGATGATCGCGACTCGCTCTTCGAGGGACGCAAGCGCCGCCTCGACCTGCGTTTTGGCGTCTTGGCGCGTCGCCCCGGACAGTGCTTGTTGATAGTAGCGGTAGGCCTCGGGATAGCGGCCCAAACGCTCGTAGGCTCGCGCGATGTTGTGAGTGACGTTGGGATTCGGGCTCAGGCGGTTCGAGATCAAGAAATGCTCGACCGCCGTACGGTAGTCGCTGGCCTGGTAGGCTTCGGCGCCGAGCTCGAAGTGCAACTCGGCCTCGTCCGCGTAGTCCTCGGCGCGAGTGCTCTTCGGCAAGAGGACGAGGAGCAGCAGGAGGAAGAGCACCCGCTTCATGGCGGGCCCGAGCGTACAGGCTTCACCGCGACAGGTGGATGTCCGTGGCCGCCGGCGCGCTCGGAGCGGGCTCGCGGGAGCGGACAGAGGCAGGTTGTTTGACGGGGGACTTGTGCGGGGCCGAGCTCACCGCAGGGGTGGAGGGCGCGACCGGCGGGACAGCCGGGGTCGGCTCCGGGTCCGGCAGCGGCACCGGCACCAGGGCAATGGCCAGGCTGCGGTCGGCCGTGAGCGGTTCGATGCGGGCGACGTGGGCGAGGTGGCCATCGGCCTCGAACACCAGCTCGCGCAGCTGGGTGTCGCTGGCGCTCATGGGCAGCCGCAGCGGTGTGCGACCGAGCACGCGTCCACGCTCCAGAACCAGCGCGCCGGACGGCGTCGTGTCCAGATCGAGGAGGTACGTGCGCGGGGCGACGTTCGCTGCGCCGCGAGATTGCCCTCGCTCGTAGCGTCCCCAAGAGAACGCGGCGACAATCCCGAGAGCGATGACCGCAATGAGCACGGCCCAGCCGCGCTTGGCCAAACCCGCCGGTTGGGGCCCACGATCACCGCTCGATAGTGTGGGCGTCGCGTCGGGCGCCAGGCGCTTGCGCGTGGCGCTCGTGCGGATGGAATCGTAGGCGGCCTCGTCGACTGGTGGGCGGACGCCGGGGAACGTCGTGGGCTGCGAGGGGTCGTCCTCGCGGTCGCGGGACGGGAACGGCAGGTCGAGCTCGGAAAGCGACGGCCGAGGGAGCTCTGGCCGCAGCAGCTCGAGCGCGTGAATCAGCTCCTCGGCGCTCGCCACACGATGCTGCCGGTCCTTGGTCAAGCAACCTCGAACGAGCTCACTGAGCGCCGGCGGCACGCCCGCCTGCGTCAGAGCTAGGGGTTCGTCCATGATGATGCTGGCGTAGACCGATGGCAGCGTGTCGCCGTCGAATGCAGGGCGACCGCCCAGGAGCTCGTACAAGATGGCCCCGAGCGACCAGACGTCCGTTCTCGCATCCACCTCGCGGGCATCCCGGACCTGCTCGGGTGACATATAGAGCGGTGATCCAACCACGGTCCGCGTGTGCGTCAGGCGTACGGCATCCTCGCCGGCCAGCTTCGAGATCCCGAAGTCGAGCACCTTGACCAAGGGCCCACCGTCGGCTGCGCGCGTGAGGAACAGGTTCGAAGGCTTGAGGTCGCGGTGAATGATGCCAGCCTGGTGGGCCTGGCGAACACCGCGCGCGGCCTGCAGGGCGCATTCCACCGCGAGTCCGGGAGATAACGGCCCAATCCTCGCGAGCAAGTGAGCGAGATCGAATCCGCTCAGGCGCTCCATGACCAAGAAGGGCAGACCCCGGTCGGTCGTCCCCAAGTCGAAAATGCGCACGACGTGCTCCGACTCGAGACTCGCGGTGGCGCGAGCTTCGCGGAAGAAGCGGAGGCTGGCCTCGTCCTCCCCCGTCCCCAGCTGCTGGAGCACCTTGAGAGCGACCTTGTGGCCCAGTGAAACGTGGCGGGCCTCGAGCACGGCACCCATGCCGCCAGCGCCGAGCACGCCCAGGACCCGATACTTGTCGACAACGAGCTCACCGACCTGCGGAAGCAGCTCCTCGCTCGCCAAACTGACAGTGCCCATCGCCGATCCCCAAGAAGAACGAGCCCAAGAACAACAAGTAGGGCGCCCCCTCCCCAAGGCGTTCGAATCCCCGCTAACTGCATCATACTCGTGGGGCCTCGCCTTCGCTACGCCCACCGGCGCCCCCCACCTTGCCCCACCCCTCCCGACCGCAGGATCCCTGGGAAGCCGGGACGCGAGGCCAACGGCCTGCAATCCGTGCGGCGGGGCGCCGTGGCCGGCACGCCGTCGGAGCGGCCGCGGAGCCGACCCTCTTCCGCCACGGTCGTGGCGCCAGAACGGCCCCGCGTGCGCCCGCTTGACGCGGCGGGACCCATCGGGTCTCAACTTGTTCGCGACTGAAAGGGCCACATGGGCGCCATCATTGGACTCCTGCAGCAAAGCGAGCTCTTGCTCCTCTTCGCCGTCATCCTGCTGGGCAGCCTGGCGGCTCGCCTACAAGTCGGGGGCGTGCGCATTGGCGTGGCTGGCATCCTCTTCACCGGGATGGTCCTCGCTGCACTGCTCAACCGCCCCGACCACCAGCTGAAGATCTCTGCCGAGATCAAAGAGTTTGGCTTGGTCCTCTTCGTCTACGCGGTGGGTCTCACCAGCGGCCCGGGCTTCTTCCGTGCATTTCAGGCCAAGGGACTCAAGGCCAATTTGGCCGTGCTGATGGCGCTCCTGATCGGCGCAGGCATTGCCGCGGTCGGGGCGCACCTCTTGCACCTCGATCGCGGTTTGCGCGCGGGACTCTTCGCGGGCGCATTGACCAACACCCCGGCACTGGGGGCGGCCAGCGACGTGCTGCGCGGGACAGCACTCGAGAGTGGGCCTGTCCTCGCCTATTCGGTGACTTACCCGTTCGGCGTTCTCGGCGCCCTGCTCCTACTGCGAGCCTTCGCTGGCTTGCGTAAGCAGGCGCTCGTCCAGGAGATCGCGGAGCACACCGGGAACGTCGCCAAGGAGATCATCACCGCGTGCTGCGAGATCCAGCAGCCCGAGGTCGTAGGAAAGAGCGTCGGCGAGCTCGAAATCCGCAGCAAGCTCGGTGTCATCGTGTCCCGGGTCTCGCGCGCCGGGGAAACCCTAGTGCCCACGAAATACACCGTGCTCGAACGCGGCGACGTGGCGCTCATCGTCGGCACGAGGCCGGACGTCGAGGCCGCCATCGCCGCACTCGGAGTCCAGTCCCGGGTGCAGCTCGCGGAAAGCCGGGAACGTGTCGACATGAGGCGCATTCTGGTGAGTCGGCACGACCAGGCAGGGCGAACGCTGGAGGATTTGGACCTGGCACGCCGCTTCAACGCCCAGGTCACCCGCCTGCGGCGGGCCGACGTCGACCTGGTGCCCTCGATGGATTTTCGCATCGAGCTCGGCGACCGTCTGCGCGTCGTGGCGCCACGCGAGCGCCTGAAGGAGGTCGCGAAATTCTTCGGTGATTCGGAGCGCGAGCTGGCGGAGGTCGACTTCGTCGGCCTCGCGCTCGGCCTGTGCCTGGGTCTGATGCTGGCGCGAGTCCCCATCCCACTCTTCGGGATCGAGATCAGCCTGGGCGTGGCCGGTGGCCCGCTAGTCGTGGCCATTCTGCTCGGCCATCGCGGCCGGACGGGGCCCGTGAACTGGATCTTGCCGTTCGAGATCAATTCCCTCCTGCGCGAGCTCGGCCTGCTGCTGTTCTTGGCTGGCGTCGGCGTCGGCGCAGGCGCCCACGTCCACCGCATCGCCAGCCGTGAGGGCCTCGCGCTGTGCTTTCTCGGCGCGCTCGTCACCACGACGACGACGCTCGCCGTGCTAATTCTCGCGCGCTACTGGGAAAAAGCGCCGGTGATCCCCACCATGGGGGCGCTGAGCGGCACGCAGACTCAACCCGCCGCACTGGCGGCCGCATTCGACCTATCGGGCAAATCCGAGGCCACCTACGTGGCCTATTCGATGGTCTACCCGGTCGCCATGATCGGGAAAATCCTGCTGGCCCAGCTGTTGGCGACCGGTTTCTAGCAACGATTTCTTCGAGCGGCCGAGCTAGCGACAATGCTGGCCCAGCTCGACCCGCGACGACTTCTGGCGCGCTGCGTGCGTTGTGGGCTCCGCGGCACGGTGCTGTGTCCCGAGTGTCTCCGCTTTCCCCTCACGACCAGCCGCACGCCCGTCGGTCTGCCCGTCTTCGCTCTCGGGCGCTACGACGGCCACCTGGCAGACTGCGTGCGCCGCCTGAAGTACCACGACGAAACGCACCTGGCGTACCCGCTGGGCAGGGCGCTCCGCGAGCTCACCGCACGTTCGAGAATCGACCTGAGCGGGGCGGCCCTCTTGCCTGTTCCCCTGCACCCGCTGCGCCTGGCCGAGCGTGGGTACAACCAATCGGCGCTGATCGGTCGACATCTGGTGGGCCCTAGCGGCGCTCGTCTGGAGACGAGCTGCCTCGTTCGGACCGAAGTGCGCACGGCGCAGGCGCTCCTGTCGGCTGCGGAGCGACGCGCGAACTTGGACGGGGCATTCGCCGCCCGGGTAGCTCGCGCTCGGTCGGTAGGCTCGCCGGTGTTCCTGCTCGACGACGTCGTCACGACCGGAAGCACGGCAGACTCGTGTGCGACTGCGCTCCGCGCCATCGGCCTGGGTGTGACCGGAGTGCTCGCGTGTGCCGTCGCTCAGTCCGCGTGAACCACCTCGATCTGAAACCTCGACGTGAGATCGTAGAGATCGAGCCGCCTGTCCGCGAGCGGCCTGACCGACCCGTCGCGCCGATGCTGAGACAGCGCGTTGAAGTCCAGATCCGCGATGACGACCGTTTCGACGTTGGGATCTGCTTCCGCCGCAACCGCGCCTTCCGGAAAGCCGAAGTCACTCGGCGTGAGGATCGCGCTCCTGGCGTAGTTGAGCAGATAGCTGCGGCGAGGGAGGTTGCCGGCGTTGCCGGCCAAAACGACGTACATCGAGTTTTCGATAGCGCGCGCCTGCGCGGTGAAACGCACGCGATTGTACGCCTTGCGTTCGTCGGTGCTGAACGGAACGAACACGACCTCGACGCCGGCGAGCGCCAGCAGGCGACTCGTCTCCGGGAACTCGATGTCGTAGCAGACCTGGATGGCGACGCGGGCAAAGGGAGTGTCGAACACCTTGAGGCCATCCCCTGGACGAACGCCCCAGTGCTCGCGTTCGGTCGGGGTGATGTGCAGCTTGTCCTGGGTGAACACCGCGCCCGACGGGGTGAACAGGTGGCCGACGTTGTAGAGCGAACCATCGCGTCGTTCCGGAATGGTGCCCGCAACGATGTAGAGGCCATAGTCCCGCGACAGCTCGGCGAAAAACTCGCGGTAGCGATGAACTTGATCGGCCACCCACGAGTACATGCCGCGCACGTCGAGCCCCGCTGGCGCCATGCCGAATAGCGCCGCCGTGAAATACTCGGGCAAGACCAGGAAGTGCGAGTGATACTCGTCCGCCGCGTCCACGAAGAAGCGCGCGCTGGCCTGAAAGTCCTCCCAGGAGGACAGCGGGCGCATCAAATACTGGCCGGCACAAATGCGAGCGCGGCTCGCCGGACGACGCAGCGGAGCAGCAGCAATGCGCCGCTTGAACCGGTCGTATTCCTCGTTTTCGTACTCGAGCAAGGTGGCGTAGTCGAGACTGGGCACGTCACGCATGATGCTCATGCTGACGCTGAGCACTTTGTAGCCAGCTTTGAGGTGGGCGCTGAGAGCTGCGTCCGTCAGCTCGCCTTGGACGACCTTGTCGACGTACTCTTGCGCCGTGAGCTTTCCCGCGTAGGCCGGATAGCCAGTCAGCCGACCGTAGGCGACCATGCGACGCAGGTTGTAGCGGCGCAGGATCTTCTTTCTGGCCGCGTAGAGCTTGGCCGCGACCGTCCTCCCGCGAAAGTCGGGATGGACCGCGATATCTGCTCCGTAAAGCGTGTCCCCGCCGGGTGTGTGCGTGCTGAACGTGCCCGCGCCGGTCAGCTCATCGTAACCGTAGGTATGGGGGGCCGCGTCGAGCTGCACGATCAAGGACGTCGCGTAGCCGACTACTTTGCCACCGACCTCGGCGAGCAGCTGTCCCTCCGGAAAGGACGCGAACTCGAGCTCGTACATGCGCAGGTCGTACATGCCGCTCTCCGGGTAATCCGGATACGCGGCCCGCTGGCACTCGACGATCTGCGGCAGGTCTTCGCGCGTCCAGGGTCGGACACGAATGAGGATGCGGTTTGCACCTTGTTGAACGTCCTTGGACATGATCATCCGGATACCCAGAGAGGGGCGCCCACGCCAGTTTTTTGCCCTTGCTCGAAGCTTTGACGCGGCCTACCTGCCTTGAATGCGAACCCTTCGCACTGCAAGTGCCCTGCCCTTGCTGCTCGGCTGTCAACCTGCGCAGGAGCCACCTCGCCTGGAGCTGCCCCTGGTGGTCGACGAGAGCGGCCTCGAAACGACGACCAACGACCTCGGTTTCGAGATCACCCTGAGCGAAGCACGCCTGGCGGTGCGCGATTTTCAGTTCACGACTGCTGGCGAGCTGCACACGGCCAGCGTCCCGCAGCGGCTGTGGTCTTTTCTGGTTCCTCCAGCCCTCGCCCATCCGGGCCACTACGAAGGCGGGGAGGTCATTGGCGAAGCGCAAGGGCGTTTCTTGGTCGATTGGTTCGGTGAAGATCGTCACGAGCTCGGCACCGCAACGCTCATCACCGGTAGCTACACGAGCGTCAACTTCACCTTCGCCCGAGCAGGAGACGACGACGATCTGGATGGTAACGATCCGCTGCTCGGCCACACGGCGCGCTTCGCCGGGATCGCCAGCAAGGACGGAGCCGACATCGCGTTCGAAATCGCCGTCGATTCACCGGAAGATCGTCAGCTCGTCGGTGCCCCGTTCGAGGCGGAGATCAACGAGGACAGTGAGCTGTCGATAGGCTTCGAGCTCGCGATCCACGACGAACTGGGGCCGGATAATCTGTTCGACGGCCTCGACTTTGCCGCTCTGGATGCGAACGGAGACGGTGCGGTGTACCTCAGCCCCAATTCGAGCGCCGAGGCGGACGTCGACGCGTACAACCTCTTTCACCGCACGTTTCAAACGCACAACCACTACTCCTTCGAATCCATCCCCACCGAGGACGAATGAGCCCCTTTCGCTTCGCACGACTGACCACTGTCGCAGCCCTGCTGTCCGGCTGCGCCAGCGCCAGCGGTAGCGTGACTGCCGTCGCCTATGGCGAGGAATTCATCGAAGAAGGCATCCCCGCCGACTCGGTCGACGATGGCTGGGCCATCCACTTCGACCGCTACGCCGTCACCATCAGCGCCGTAACGATCGGCGGCTCGACACTGGAAGACACGGAAACCGTGGATTTGACCGAGCCATCGGACGGACAAGGGCAGGAGCTGGGCACCTTGGAGCTCCCGCCCGGCGACTACACCGACTCCTCGTTCGTGATTCAGCGCGTCGAGGTGGAAGGCTCGGGCGAAAAGGACGGCGAGACCAAGACCTTCTCCTGGGTTTTCGACCAGGCCATTGCCTACGGCGACTGCGACACCACGACCGAGGTGACCAGCGGCGAGGCAGCACGGTTCCAGGTCACCGTGCACGCGGATCACCTGTTCTACGACAGCCTGGTCTCCGAACACCCTCAGCTGCTCTTCCAACCGCTGGCGAACGCTGATGCCGACGGGGACGGCGAGATCGAGGCGGCCGAGCTCTGGGAGACGGACATCGGTGCTTACGACCCGGGCAGCGCAGGTGGTATCGACGACCTGTGGACGTTCCTGGAGGCGCAAGCGAGAACTCTTGGACACGTGGACGGCGAGGGTCACTGCCACGCGACCGAGGTCGACTGAATCTCGCCCGCGTCACCCTGACCGGGAGCCTGCTCTGCGCCTGGGCCGGGCGGGCCGCCGGTCACGACCTGCCTTCGGATCTAGCGCCGCTGCCAGGCCCCACCACGGCCGAAGCAGGGGCGGAGGAAGAGCTGACCGTTGACGTCCAGGGCACCCGGGCAAGGACGCCGAGCCCGAGCGCGAGCACGATCACGCCCCGCCAGATGAAAGCCGTGCCGAGGCGCACCGCCGAGGACGCACTGCGCCTGGTGCCCGGCATGACGCTCGTGCAGCACGGAAGCGAGGGCAAAGGCTATCAGTACTTCCTGCGTGGTTTCGACGCCGTCCATGGCGCCGGCTTCGAGGTCGACGTGCTGGGCATCCCGATGAACGAGTGGTCGAACGTCCACGCCCAGGGCTACGTCGACCTCGGTTTCGTCATTCCGGAGACCATCGCCGGAGTCGACGTGGTCAAGGGCCCGTTCGAGCTCGATCAGGGCGCCTTCGCCATGGCCGGTTCGGCGAACTACCGCTTGGGCCTCGAGCCCGAGGACGTGGGCGTGCGCACGTCGATGACCATGGGCACCACCGGCCGACTCCGGGGCCTCGTGAGCTACGCCGAGCCCGACCGCTTCGGCGAGGACTTCGTCGCGCTCGAAGGGACCGTCGACTCCGGATTCGGTGAGAACCGTTCGATCGGGCATGGAACCGTGCTCGGCCTGACCCGCATCGCGGAGAATCGTCGCATCGGCCGCCTTTCCGTGCTCAGCGCAGCCACCGCGTCCCGCTTCGAGCTACCCGGCTCACTCGCCGACCAAGACGTCCAGGCCAGCTACTACGGCTTTTACGACAGCTACGACACGGCGCAGCGCGGCGAGTCGGAGCGCGGCTTGCTCGGCCTGATTCACGAGTGGCAAAGCGAGCACGTGCGCCTGCGGACGACGCTGCACGGCGGGTTTCGCCACCTGAACTTGATCGAGAACTACACCGGCTTCCTAGTCGACCCCGCCAACGGCGACCGCCGCCAGCAGATCCAGCGCACGGCTCAGATGGGATTGAACATGCGCGGCGACTGGGACCCGAGTCGCGTGTTCGGTCTTCATCTGGGTGTCGGTGCCACAGTGGAGGCCTTTTCGCAGGCGCAAGCTCACCTCGGCCGAGACCTCGAGCAGCTCGAGCGCGTCCGCGATCTCGAGGGAACCCAGCTCGCGGCCCACGCGCTGGTGGGCGCACACGTGCACCCGACCCAGCGCTTGACGCTCGAAGGCGGTCTGCGGTTCGACTTCGCCCAAGTGGATGCCCAGGACGCCATCAGTGAGCAGCGGACGCGGCCCGGTGTGCTGGCCCAGGCCAATCCGCGCCTCACGGCCGCGTATCGCCCGGTGGATGCTGTCGAGTTCCGGCTTGCATATGGGCGAGGCTTCCGTCCCCCCGAGGCGCAAGCTCTCGTCCCGCCAGAAGGCGATATGCCTTCGACCGTCGTGAGCACCGAGCCGAACATGGTGCCGATCGATAGCGCCGAAATCGGCGTGCGCTGGTCGAGCTCGCGCTACCTGGCACTGCGGCTGGTCGGGTTCGGGAGTTACATCGAACGCGAGGCAGTGTTCGACCACATTTCGGGGCAAACGCTGGAAATGAATGGCACCCGTCGCTTCGGCACGGAAGCCGGCATCTCGTCGAATCCGCTTCCGTTTCTCACACTTTCGGCCGACGTAACCTGGGTCGATGCGCGTTTCGTCGAGTCACAGGACCCGATCCCCTTCGCGCCCTGGCTCATGGGCAGCTTCAGCGCCATCGCCACCCACGACAGCGGCCTTCACGGTGGCTTGCGTCTCTTGGGCCTGGCCCCGCGAGCCCTGCCCCACGATGGCGTTGGCAGCGGGCTCTTCACCACGGACCTGACGGCTGGATACGCAGCGAATACGTGGCGACTCGACCTCGAGCTCGAAAACCTGTTCGACCTCGCACTCCGGGAGGGCGAATCGATGTTCGCCAGCGCGTTTCCCCCCGGCCCGGTGAGTGCCCTGCCAACGCGCCATTTTTCGGCCGCAGCTCCCCGCAATGCGCGGCTTACGCTGACCTTCCTGTTCTAGTCGTCGTCGGTCGGGGCCCGGCACTCGATGGTCGACACCCAGGGCTTCTCATGATCGGCCATTTGGTCGTAGAGGCCGAGGATGGTCTTGCACTCGGCGTCGAGCTCACAGCCGATGTATTCGCACACCCCGCCCACGCAAACCTCCGTGAACGGGCACTGGGCGTCCGTCTGGCATGGGACGATGCAGCGACCGATTCCGTCCTCGGTATTGCAGCGCAAAAGGCGCGGATCGGTCCCCGCGGGCACGCCGGCGCTCTCGACACTGGGCAAGAGCGTGCACTCGCGATCCGAGCGACAGCCGACGTAGAGGCATTCCCCGGCCTGACAGGCCTCGAACACGGAGCAGTTGCCGTCGTCCTCACAGGGCGTCTCGCAGCGGCCCGCGATGCAGATCTGGTCGAACGAGCAATCGACGCTACTCGCGCATTCGACGCACTTGCCTCCCTCGCAGAGCGTCGTGGAGCCGAAGCATTGACTGGCGTCGTCGCAATCGGTCGGCAAGACGCAGCGAGAATTCTCGCAAACGTAGAGACAGAGGTCTTCGCATTCCTCGTCGGTACAGATCGGATCTGCAGGTTCGTAGGACGGGTTACTGCAGTCGCAGGTGCCGCCCACGCAGATGTTCGCGTCGCAGTCGGCGTCCGAGCCGCATGTCGCAAAGTCCAGGACGCAAGTGCCACCGACACACAGGTTGTCGAGGCAGTCTGCATTGCCGCCGCATTGACCGAGCGTGACCGAGCAATCTCCAAAGCACGAGCCGCCACCAGCGCAGTCCGAGGAGCGCGAACACTCGCCCTCATTGCAGCCCGGCAATAGCTCCAGGCACTTGGCCGCGCGTGCCGCACACTTCTCGGGCACGTCCGCCTCGAGGTTCCCGCAACAGTCGGCGTCCGCTTGGCAGTCAGTGACGAAGCATTCCTTGCCCGTGGGGTCGAGGTCGAAACGGACGGGCTGGCACACGCCGCGAATGCAAGACAGGTCCGCTTGGCAGTCGCTCCTGACCGAACATCCCGCGCCAAGCCCAGTGCCCCGCGCGGAGAGGACCGGCTCACTGCCACCCGAGCCGCCACCTTGCCCCGCCATGCTCGGCACGGACCCATCGCTCGGCACGCCGCCCGTGCCGCCCGTCCCGCCACCACCACCCGGCTCCGCGGGCGCCGGACCGCAAAACGAGAGGCCGACCGCGCTGCCGAGGACGACGAGCACGTCCACCCAGGTCGGCCTCGCGGTGTTCATTCACTCGACTCGGTTCGGCATTCCGCCGAGGTGGTCCACGGTTGCTCGTCGGTGGGCGGCGGCCGATCGTGCAAGCCCGCAATGGTCTTGCACTCGGTGTCCGTTTCGCAGCCGATGTACTCACACACCGAGTCGACGCAGATTTCCGTCGTGCCGCATTGGGCGTCGATGTCGCACGGGAAGACGCAGGCCCCCACGCCGTCTTCCTTCAGGCACACCGAGAGCCGCGGATCCTGCTCGGAGCCCTGGTTTCCAGCGCTCAGCACGCACTCGCGGTCCGTCTGGCAGCCGACGTAGACGCAGGCTTCGTCCTGGCAGACCTCGAACAGGCCGCACTCGGTGTCGACCTCGCACTCCGGTCCGCAGCTGCCGGCGATGCACGCCTCGTCATCGCAGTCGTCGTCGGTCGAGCACTCGACGCAAGTGCCGTCATCGCAGAAGGGGGTGGCGAGGTTGATGCAGTCGGCGTCGATGTTGCAGGAGGTATCCGGAACACAGAGCTCCTCCTCGCACGTCCAGCCGCAGATCCCTTCGCAATCCTCATCCTCACAGATGGGGTCAGCGGGGTCGTACTCCGGATTTTCACAGCGGCAGTAGGGAGTCGAACAGGCGTTCGTGACGCAGTCGAGGCTCGAGTAGCAGGTCGTCGCCGTAAGGCTACACACGCCGGGGTAGCCCACCGAGCCACCGCCGCCCGTACCATTGGGGAACTCGCAGACGTTCTCGGTACAGTCCGCCGCCGTCAGGCATGGGACCTCGGGCTCGTAGTTGCAAAGGCCCGTACAGGTGCCAAGACCACACTCATCGTCCGACGTGCAGTAGACGACGGAGCAGCCAGGAAGGTTCTGTTGGTTGCAGATGTTGTTGCGGACATCGCACTTTTCCGGCGCGTCGAGGGGCATGTCGCCGCAACAGTCCTCACGCTCCGCGCACTCTACGATGTGGCACTGCTTGCCCGTGCCCATGATCTCGAAGTTCGACGGCTGACACGTCTTGTTGGCGCAGGCGACGCCGACCGGACAACCGGCGGTGACGATGCAGGACAGCTCTTCTTCGCAGTCCGCGGAGGAATCACAGGACGAGCCACGCTCTCCGAGCACCACGGCGGCAGCGCCGCCGCTCGCGCCGCCTGCAGAGATGCCGCCGCTCGGCTGCCCCCCGCTGTCGGCACCCACGTCGCCACCTGAAGCCCCCTGACCGTCGTTATCGGCATCCGTGCTGGTCGTCTGACACGCAAAGAGCGATCCATAAGCCACCACGAGCACGAGCCATCCGCTAGTCGATCTCATCGCGAGCAACCTTCCCACCTACCCCAAAGCTGCAACGCGCCACAGGCGCACAGCGCCGGATACCATGTCCCGGTAGGACCCGGCTTTCAACAGAGAACTCACGATCTGGCCCCCGCTTTCAGCCCCGGCCTGCGGTCCGGCCCGGCACGAGCCCGCCCCGAGCCGGCCCGATGGAATCTTCGGGTGAGGGTGCGCAAAGTGTTAGCGACTCGGGGGCGCCAGCGGCGCGTAGAGCGCAAGAAATGTTTCGACGAGGCGGGGCTCTGCTGCAATGGTTTGGGGTGGGCTGGAGGTTGGGGATGGAAGCTTCGACGTCGAGGCCGGCACTGATCCTGCTCGGCGTGTCGCTCGCTGGAATCGTGTCGGTCGCTGCCTGCTCGCCGCCCGCCGAGCCTGATCCGAGCGACGGGAGCGGTGGGACTGCCCCGGTCGAGACGCCCATCGATGTGCCGACGTCCGCCTGCGGTGACCTCCTGATCGACGGCTGCGACGACGCGTGTAGCGACAGCTCGCCGTGCAAAGCCGGCACGTTCTGCAAGGCCGCGGGCGTGTGCGGAGCGGACTGCGGGACGGACGACGACTGCGTCGGGAACGACGAGTGCACGGACGATGGACGCTGCGTCGCCATCTCGAACATCATGGTCGATCCGACCGAGACGGACCCGGACAAGCCGGACGAAGATCCTCCCGAGTGCATCGAAGGCCAGGTGGAGTTCGATGCAGTGGTTCCGGAGGTGTCGCTTCTGCTCGACCGCTCCGGCAGTATGTTGAGTGCCCTCGGGACCGTGACGCGCTGGGATGCCATCGGCCTCGTGCTCTTGGGTGATCCGGCTGACGTGGAGGATCGAGGGGTGGTGGGAGAGTTCGAGGATCGCGTGGCCTTCGGCGCCAACTTCTACACGTCGGGCTATGGCGGTCCGACGGGCTGCATCCTCGATCTCGAGAGCGTGGCCCTGGCCCGCAACAACTACAAGGACATCCGTCAGCGCTACGAACAACTGCAACCAACCAACGGCACACCCACCGGCGAGGCAGTGCGCGCCGTCGTGACCAATGCGCTCAAGAGCGAGCTGACCGGCGGTCCGAAGATGCTCGTTCTGGCGACGGATGGTGTTCCCGGCAACTGTGCGTCGTCCACCCTTGCCACCACTCTGGTGGAGGACGAAGTCGCCGCCGCCTTCGAGGATGGCATGCAGACCTTCGCCATCAGCATCGACACCGGAACCGACCCGACCCATATGCAACGCGTGGCCAATCTCGGCGTAGGCCTGGCCGCGGACGCGGATCCACCAGCTCCGTATTTCACCGCTGAGAGCACGGAGGAGCTCGAGCTCGCGTTCAGCACCATCCTCGAGGACGTCCCGCGAAGCTGTATCTTCTCGCTCAACGGCGAAGTCGACCCGGATGAGGCCGACGCGGGCACCGTGACCCTGGCCGGCGAGGAGCTGGTCTACGAGGACGAAGACGGCTGGGTGCTGGCAGAGGTGGACCAGGTGGAGCTCGTCGGCGCGGCCTGTGACGAGATTCGCGCCGGCGAGGAGGATCTGGACATCACCTTCCCCTGCTCGGTGTTCACGCCCGTCGTGAAGTGAGGGCGCGCGTCCGCCAGGTGAGGCGAATGGTCCCACTGGCACGGTTCTGGCATTCATGCTCGGCACATGGAGCTCGAGGCATGAAGATCCGCCGCGGCGAACACCGTATTCCACCCAAGAGCGAGCAGAATGCCTCGGACGCTCGAGCGTGACATCCAGCCTCAGTGAGGCAGATCGTCACACCCCCCCGTACGTGCTCGAGCATGTTCAAACGGAGGCGGGGCTCGCCACCCTGCACATTCGTGGACGCCTCGAGCTCGGCGAAGCTGGGCCGCTCTGGGCTGGACTCGACCAGTTTGCCCTCTCGGCGGTCAAAGGCACGACACTCAATTTCGACATGGCAGCGGTGGAGCGAATCGACGGCAGCGCGATGGCCATGCTGGCGCACCTGCGAGCGCGTCTACAGCAGCGGGGAGTGTCGGCGGAGTTCGTGGGCGCCACTCCGATCGTCCAGGAAATCATCCATCTCTATCGCGGCGACGTCCGCGTAGGCCGAAAGAAGAAGCGCCGAGCGCGCGGGGCACTGGACCAGATTGGTGAGGGCGCACTGGCCACGCTGACCGAGGCACAGCTCGGGCTCGCTTTCCTCGGCTACTTGGTCACGGAGTGGCTCGGAGTATTGCGCGCGCCGAAAACCGGAAACTGGCGCGAACTTTTTCCGACGATGGAGCGAACCGGCCCGGATGCAGTTCCCATTGTCCTCCTCATCAACTTCCTGGTGGGGATGGTCGTTGCGTTCCAATCGGCGCCGCAGCTCGAGCAATACGGCGCCAACATCTTCCTGGCGGATTTGATCGGCATTTCCATGACGCGCGAGCTCGGACCCCTGCTGACGGCAGTGGTGGTTTGCGGCCGCTCCGGGGCTGCCTTTGCGGCTGAGCTCGGGTCGATGCAGGTCAACGAAGAGATCGATGCCTTGCGCACGATGGGTTTCGGCCCCATGCGCTATCTCGTATTGCCACGGGTCCTTGCGCTGATGCTCGTGATGCCCATCTTGACGCTGCTGGCGGACCTCGTCGGCACGCTGGGTGGCCTGGTGGTCGGGATGTACGCGCTGGAGCTGACTCCCATCAGCTATTTTACCGAGCTCCAGAAGGCCGTCAGCCTCTCCGATTTCTTGTCTGGGATCATCAAGAGCATCGTCTTCGGCCTGACCATTGGCCTCATCGCCTGCCAGCAAGGTTTGGCCACGAGCGGTGGAGCCGAGGGCGTCGGACGGCGGACGACGTCGGCAGTGGTGACGACGCTGTTCACCTTGGTACTCCTCGACGCGATCTTCACCATCTTCTTCCAGGCGGCGCAGCTGTGACGGCCCCGTTCGTCGAAGTCGTCGATCTGACGATGGGCTGGGGCGACACGGTGCTCCAAGAGAACGCCAGCTTTCAGGTGGAGCGGGGGGATATCTTCGTGATCCTGGGCGGCAGCGGATCCGGAAAATCCACCATGCTTCGGTACCTGATAGGTCTGGAGACACCGCTCTCCGGCATCGTGAGGGTCGACGGCTCGATTCCCGAATCCAGCGAAGTCGGACGGCCTGCCTTCGGTGTGATGTTCCAGTCCGGCGCGCTGCTGGGCTCGATGACGGTAGGCGAAAACATTGCCCTGCCCCTCGAAACCTGGACCGAGCTGCCCGAAGAGGCGGTTCTCGCCATCGTCGAGGCGAAGCTTCGCATGGTTGGCCTCCAAGGCACCGAAGACAAAATGCCCTCGGAGCTATCCGGCGGCATGAAGAAGCGCGCCGCCATCGCGCGAGCGATGGCGCTCGAGCCCGAGCTGGTGTTCTTGGACGAGCCTTCGGCAGGCCTCGACCCCGTCACGGCGTACGAGCTCGACGAGCTCATCATCACGTTGAACGAGAAACTCGGCATGACGATCGTCATCGTGACTCACGATCTGGAGAGCATCTTCAGGGTCGCCAAGCGCTGCATTCTGCTCGACAAGAAGAGCAAGAGCATCATCGCGCGGGGCAATCCCCGCGAGCTCCGCCAGAGCAGCGACGACCCACGGGTCAAGGCGTTCTTCAACCGCACGAGCGAGGCTCGGTCATGACCGCCCCCGCCAACCATTGGAAGCTCGGCCTATTCGTCGTCGCCGGCGCACTGCTTGGTCTGAGCGCCATCGTCGTCCTCGGTTCCCTCAGCATGACCGACGACAGCGTTACTTATACTTCCTACTTCGACGAATCGGTGACTGGCCTCGAGCTGGACTCTCCGGTGAAGTATCGCGGAGTGACGGTTGGAACCGTTTCGGCCATCGAAGTCGCGCCAGACCGCCGGCACGTCGAAGTGAGCTACGAACTCGAGGTGCTCGTGCTCGAGCGCCTGGGGATTGCTTCCGGAAAAGGAACGGCAACCCGCTTGCGAATCCCAGTCGATCTGCGCGCTCAGCTCGGCTCTTCGGGTTTGAGCGGCCTCAAGTACATCCTGATCGACTATTTCGATAGCAGGACGCACCCGGCCCCCGTCCTCCCGTTCCAGGTGCCGCCGAACTACATCCCGGGCGAACCGTCGACGTTGAAAAACCTGGAGGACTCGGTCGTCCGGGCGGTGGATCAGTTTCCCACGCTGGCGCAGGAAATACTGCGGGTTCTAGGTCAAGTGAACGCCATCTTGGCCGACATCCAAAATCAAGAAGTGCCCGAACACGCCGTCGCCACCTTGGGCAACGTCGACGCCACCTTACTGCTCCTGCAAGCCAAGCTGGGTGCCGTGGATACCGGCGGACTCTCCGCCGACGCGCGAAAGCTACTGACCGACTTGGATCAGACGGCCCTGCGAGCGCAAGCCGCACTGGCCAGCGTGCAACGCGCGTCCGACTCGATAGGCGACGTGGCTGGCAACGCTCGCAGCGTGGGGCCGGATCTGTCTCAGGCGCTGCGCGACATCAGCGAGGCAGCACTCTCCCTGAAGGACATGCTGGAGGCTCTGGAGCTCGAACCGGACATGCTGGTTAAAGGCCGGTCGGTGGCACAATGAGAACGAACCGTTGGTCGCTGGCTGCGCTCTTGCTCGCCCTCGCGACGTTGTCAGCATGCGCGCTGCTCGGCAAAAGTCCGCCCCTGGCTCCACGCTACTTCACGCCGGAAATCGCCTCGTTTGCAGCCCGGCCGACAGCCGAAGGGCTCAGCGAGCATCGTCTGCGCTTGGGCCGGATCCAGGCTGGCGCGCATCTTCGACAGCGCCTTGCCTACCGTACGTCCGGGGAAGAGCTCGGCTACTACGACGAGTGCCGCTGGACGGAACGCCCAGAAGCGTACCTGCGTCGCGCGCTGTCGCGCTATTTGTTCGAGGTTCGCGGCATCACCCGGGCGACGTCCGGAGCAGCGCCGACGCTCGATGCCGAGCTCACCTCGTTCGAAGAGGTCAAGAATGGTGAGCACCGCGTGCGCGTTCAGATCGTGATGAGCGTGGACGATGCGGGACAAACTTCGATCGAGCGCACCATCACGGTGGAGCGAAACGTTCGTGGCGATGACGCCCAGGACCCCGCTCCCGTCGTTCAGGCGCTGGCGCTGGCCCTGTCGGGCGCCGTCGAGCAAATTGGCGACGTCGTCGTGGAGCGCCTCACACAACTGCCGCCAGCGAGTCCCACGCTGGACGACCCGACGAGCAACGCATCGCCAACGCCTCAGGCGCAGTGAAACCGCGGGCCGGAGGACGAATGGCGGCACGGGAAACCGGCACGGGAGTTGCTACTCCCCGTGCATGAGCATTCTCACATTCCTCGTGTTCGGATTGATCGTTGGTCTCATCGCACGGGCCGTGCTGCCCGGGCGACAAAGCATGGGGCTCATCGCGACGATGGCTCTCGGCGTGATCGGCTCGTTCGTTGGCGGATTTCTGGCTTCGTTGATCACCCACAGCAAGGTGACGGACCTGAACACCGCCGGATTCATCGGCAGCATCGTCGGAGCGATCCTTCTCCTTTTGGTCGCGGGAGGGATGTTCAAGTCGAGCGCGATCTGAGCTGTGTCGATTTGCCTCGACTGAAGCAAAGATGCGCGGACGCCTCGTGATGAAGTGCGGTAACGTCCCCTGGACCACGCGGCGGACGACGCTGCCCCCATGGAATCGCCGGCCAGCAGGCGCGCTGGCTCGGCCGGGAGAACCCAGGCGACCGGCTGCCCTGCGGCTCAATCTGGAACCGTGATAGATGCTGGCACGGCCAGCGCCCATCACGGTCTCGGTGCGACCAGAGCCAGCTTCTGAGCTGGATCCGCAGGAAAACGACCTACAGCGCCACTGGCACGAGTCCTGCTAACCGCCGCCCAACATGCCTCGCGCCCTTTCGTCGCTCCCCCTGCTTCCCATTCTTCTCCTGGTCGCACCGACGGCCCTCGGGCAAGCCGGCCCGACGGAAGGGCCTCCGGCACAGCCGGTCACCTCAGCATCAGCTACCGATGCGCCGACCGCCCAGGCCTCGGGGGACGCGGTCGAGACGGCGCCCGCTGAGCAGGCTGCTCCCGCCACGGAACCGGCCCAGGTCGAGGCGGAGGCTCCGGTACCCGCGGCCCCGCCGACGGCAGAACCGAAGACGGACGCGCCGCCAGCCGACGAGAAGAAGGAACCGGAGATCAAGGTGAAGGGCAAGCCGGGCGACGGCGTGACGGTCGAAGTGGGTGACCGCTTCTCCCTGAACGTGAAGAGCCGCATCCAGCTGCGCTACCAGTATCACCAATCACAACCAAACGGCGCTGGTGAGCGCACCGAGGACCAAGTGGTCAACATCGGTACGCTGCGCCTGTGGTTCTCCGGCAAGCTCCTCCTGCCCGAGCTGAGCTACATGATTCAGCTGGCTCTGGCCGACCGCGACTACCGTGATGGTGCCAAGTCGCCCGTCTACGACGCCTACGTCGACTGGGCGCCCCACCGCGACGTCAACGTGCGCGCCGGGCAGTACTTCGTGCCGTTCGACCGCCTCCGCACGGTCCGTGAGTGGGCACTGCAGATGGCCGACCGTCCGAGGCCCGTCGGAGAGCTCACGCTCGATCGCGACGTGGGCCTCATGTACTACTCCGATCACTTCCTGGCCGATGATTCACCGGTCGCCGTGCGCGCCGGTGTCTTCGGGGGCGGCGGCATCAACCTCACCACGGCCAAGGAGCCGGGCGCGCTCTTCGTCGGTCGCCTCGAGCTGCGTCCGCTCGGCGACATCGACGACGACAAGGAAGGCGATCTGGAGCGTCGAAAGAAGCCTGGTTTGGCCATCGGCGGCGCATTTGCGGCGAACGTGAACACCAATCGCCAGAAGAGTACGACCGGCATCACCTACGTGGGCGGCACGACGGACTACCTTCATGCTGCCGCCGATCTCGTGTTCAAGTGGCAGGGCTTTGCTCTGCAGGGCGAATACCTGTGGAAGCAGGCCTCCCAAGACACCATCGATTCGGTCGACGCTGCGGGAGACCCCGTCACGGAATACACCCGCTCCGGCCAAGGCTGGGTCGTGCAGGCGTCTTACACCTTCGATCCACCGTTCGAGGTCGTCGGCCGCCTGTCGGGGATGTACGCGTTCGAGAACACCGATCCGGCCTTCGTGACCGAAACCGATACCCGCGGCCAGGAGGTGGCTGGCGGCCTGAACTACTACTTCAACGGCCACAAGATGAAGATGCAGGCCGACTACATCGCTCGCATGCCGCACGATTTCGACGCCAGTGTGGCCGAGCACACGGCCCACGTGCAGCTCGACGTGACCTTCTGATCTCCGACGGTTTGGGACGAAAGCTCGGCTGAGCTAAGGCGGGCAGAGCTCCACCTGGCACTCGCCGGTCAGATCGTTACACGTGGCGCTCGCGCACGGCGGTGGGAGCTCGCAGGCGAGGGCCGGGCAGACCATGTCGTGGTCGGCCCCGGCGCATTCTTCGGGAATCGTCGTCGAAGTCCGCTCCTCCCAGCGCACCAGACAAGGGTTGCGCTCGAGCTCGCTCTGGGTGACGCCGACGGGCACCGCACAGGCGGCGGAATAGCAGGGTTGGTCCATGTCCGCTGCAGCGACACATTCGTTGTTCTCGCTGCAGGCGTTCTCTCCACCCCCCGACCCGTCCGAGCCGCCACTACTGTCCGAGCCGCCGCTGTTGTCCGAGCCTCCCGAGGGCTCATCACCGCCGGTGCCCTCGTCGCCGCCGCTCCCGTCGCTGCCGCCGCCCGCGCCATCGGAGCCGTCGCTACCGTTGTCGCTCCCGTCCGTGCCCCCCACGCCACTGTCATCGTCGGCGGGAGCGTAGGTCGGTCCACACGCGGCGGCTCCCATCGCGAGCAATACGAAGGGGACCCAGCTGACGGACGAACGCAAGCGAAGAGAGGCCATCGTGGACCAGTGTACCGCCGACCCGAGCGGCGCGCACCGTGCGCTCGAGCGCGCACCACGGAGGAGTGGGTAGGATATCCGCCTCCACGTCGAGCCTGCGTCACTGGCTAGTCGACCGGGGCACACGAGAGCTCGACCTCGTCACCCGGCAACATGGGGGCCACGTAGAGCGAGACGGTCCCACCCGGCTCGTCATCGCCGCGGGCAGCAGGGCACTCGATCTCGATGTCGGTTGAGCCGGCCAGCAGGCTTTCGTTCACGAGCGCGTCGCGAAAGACGCATGCAGTGCCCAGGCCGAGCACCTCGCTGTATTCGCAGGCGCGGAGCACGACTGGCGTGGCCTCAGCGGACAGCTCGCAGCGTAGGCTGATCGTCTCGCCGACCGGGCAAGCGACGGTCTCGACACTGCCAACGCCCTCACTGAAGCCGCAGTCGCGCAAGGGACCAATCTGGCCGCGCTCGCAAGTAGATAGGATGAGCCCCCCGCGCGTGACGTCGAGGGTCTTGTCGCCTCGGTTATTGGCGTCCCAGTCGGGGATGAAGTCGCACAGGGCGCGATCGACTGGGTCACCGTGCACCGTCTCGAACTCGGTCTCCTCCCAGACGGGATTGCCGTCCTCGTCGAGCACGGGAGTGCCCTCGCACAGGAACTGCTCGGGATTGAAGACGAACGTCAGCTGACCCTGCGCGTCCCCTTCGCTCACGTCCACGTCGGTGACGTCGACCCACTGGCATTCGATGCCTGCGCCGTAGTCGTCACCCCAGCCGGCTTGAATGCCCTGGAACTGGCAGGAGCCGTAGGGATGGGTGAGCGGCGAGTACTCGTTGTTCGAGTAGCGGTTCGTGCTTTGCAAGCAAAATGCCTGCTTGTTGCCGGTCTGCTCGTCGCCGCTGCCGAAGGTGAAATCGCCGTAGTACGAAAAGTGATAGTGCTCGTGGCACTCGCTGTATTCGAAGATGTTGTGGTCGGCCAGCAGCGTGCCGCTCCCTTCCAGGTAGTAGTCCACGTCACCAATCGCGAGCGCGGAACCACCGACGTTGTGCACGCTGGCATCGAACTGCAGCAGGCGCCGCCAACCCATCCCGCCCACGCAATTCTCGGCCAAGGCGCAGGAGTCCTCGTCGATGTAGCGGTAGATCACCCGCTCCACGTCGAGCCCGTCCTCGACGACGCGAACGTCGGGTTCGTCCGTATCGGTGAGGTCTCCGGTCCGCACCTCTTCGGCTAGGTCATCGTTCCACTCGAGACGCTCGAAGCGCACGGCCGTCTCGATGCTGCCCACCGCACGCTCGAGAGCCTCCACACAGCTTTCCTCCGGCGTCTCGGTCACGTGGCAAGAGCTCTCACCCCCCTCACACTCGTGATCGTAGAAGGTGCCAGCGTTCTCACCGTCGACACTATTCGGTGGAAACTCCGACTCGTCCATGCAGGCGTAGCCGGTGCGCTGGAGCAAAAGCTCCGGATCGAGTGGGAGGACGAAGGGTTCCTCCCAGGTTCCACCGACCTCGTCGAAGGCAGGGTCTGCCAGGCGCGCTGAGGCCAGATCGGTCAGGAGTGTGCTCTCGAACGTGTAGCCGCGCGTGACGAGGTCATGCCCGTCGACCGTCTCGCGCTCGATCTCGTCATCCAGCTCGATGTTCCAGACCTCTTCCGGCGGGAGTGGCAGCTGTCCGCGCTTCTCTTCCTCGTCGTAGTAGAAGTTGCGATAGGTCAGGCGGTAGTAGGCGAGCTGGATTTGCGCGCGGGCTCGCGCTTCCCAGTCCGCGTCCGTGCCTTCTGCCAGCCGCTGCTCGGCGCCATCGCGCAACTCGGCCGGCAACTCGTCGAGGAGCACACCGACCCGACTCTCCAGTCTGAGGGAGATGAGCGCACCGTCGGGCCAGGTGTCCGTGATATCGTAAGCGCCCTTGTTGTTGCAGGCGCTCAGTCCGGGCATGACGACTGCTCCGATGAGGACCAAATGCGCAAGGGTGAGCGAGGCAGCCTTCATGCGCGGGAGCCTACCCGCGGCCGGCGATGCCTGCGAGAGTTCCAGGAGTTTCCCCCGCATGTCCGTACGCGCGGACCGCCCAACGTTTCCGGTCCACCGGTCGAATGCCCGAGACCGGATCGAATTCGGAGCCTAGGGGCGCAGGCTAGCCCGGTAGGTCGCCCAATCGATCTTCAACTTGCGCATGCGAGCCCGCAACGTATGCGGATTGATGCCCAGGAGTTGCGCCGCGCCAGTGGGTCCCTCGATCCGGCCCTCGCAGGCTGCCAGGGCCTTGCGGATGTGGATCGCCATGGCTTCGTCGAGCGTTGGCAGGCGACCATTCGCGACCGCCGGAGTGGATGGCGGCCCGCCGCTGCCCTCCGACGATGGCCCGGGCGGGCTGCTGGGCGAACGCACGGGCAGAGAGCTGGCTCCCAGAGCTGCGGCAATCTCGAGGCGCTTGCCGCCCCCCAAGATCGCGGCACGTTCGATCACGGCACCGAGCTCGCGCACGTTGCCCGGCCAGGGGAAACGCTCGAGCAGCGCCAGATCGGCCGCCGTCGGCGTCAGACCCGACCCTCCGAGCCGCCGGCCGGCGCGGTCGGCTAGGTAGTCGACCAACGCGGGTAGGTCCTCCATGCGTTCGCGCAGCGGCGGGATACGGATGGGGAATACGCTGAGGCGGTACCACAGGTCTTCGCGGAAGGCGCTGCTGGCCAGCATGGTCTCGAGCTGCCGATGCGTCGCCGCGACGACGCGAACGTCGACGCTGATCGTCTGGTGCCCACCGACGCGCTCGAGCGTCCCGTCCTGCAGGACGCGCAAGAGCCGCACCTGAGCCGCGAGGGGCAGCTCGCCGATCTCGTCCAAGAACAGGGTGCCGCCATCGGCCCGTTCGAACCAACCCTTGCGTTGAGCGCTGGCGCCGGTGAAGGCGCCACGCTCGTGCCCGAACAGTTCCGAGTCGATGAGCTCCGGTGGCACGGCGCCGCAGTTGATGCGCACCACAGGCCCCTGCGCGCGCCTCGACTGCGCATGAATGGCGCGGGCGATCACCTCTTTTCCCGAGCCGGTTTCGCCGAGGATGAGCACCGGCGCGTCGGTCGGCGCGACTTGGCGCACGCGATCCATGACCTGGCTGAGCCCGCCGGATGCACCGACCACGGCCTCGCTGATCTCGCGCCGATGCAGGCGCGACAGGAGTGCTTCTCGGTCCGCCTCGAGCGCTGCGCGCATGCGCGCGAGCTCGTGCAAACGTTGATCGTTCTCGAGCGCCACTGCGAGCGGCCGTTCGAGAGGTGAGAGCACCTTGAGGTGCTCGGGCCGCACCTGAACGCCCGGCTGGACGTGAAGGAGCGCCAGGCCAGCCGGCCGCTGTTCGACGCTCAGAGCCAACGTGATCACATTCGCGCCGGGCTCGGCCAGGCCGAGCGCACGGGCGAGGTCTGGGGCCGACGTCTCGAGCAGCGCGGCGGTGCCAGCGCGGAACAGGCCGGTGAGCTGCAGTGCTGCTTGCTCGGAGAGCTCCACGCGGGCCCGCACCGCCTCGGGCTCGGCTTCTGCACTGAGCGTCGCCATCGCCACGACGGACAGACGCATCGGATCGCGCTCGAGCCGGCGGAACGAGAGGGCATGGAGCGGCACGTGCTCGCTCAGGATTTGGGCAATGCGACGGGCGGACTCTTCGAGCTCGAGGTGTTGGCTAACCTCGCGCCATAATTGAGATTCGAGGCTCATGGTGGGGGTCGTGGACGGCACGCGTGTGGGCACGCCGGATAGTCTAGTTGGCTGATGGTCCCAAGCCAGCATATATCACGGATCTCCTGCAAGAGGCGGTTGGCTCGGATAGGCTCGCCCGGTGGTGACCTGCACCTGAATCCGGCAACCGACGTCTATGCCGCGCAGCAAGCTGCTGCGACGCGGGAACTGCGCCACGAGGGGCCCCGCCCCATCGAGATTCGCATGCACGCGCACTCGGTCGCCCAAGGTGACGACGCGCTCCACCGTCGCGACCCCGGGGTCCTCGCGCCAAAACTTCAGGTCGTAGGAGCGCACCACGAACTGAATGGGCCCATCTGCCGGGCCATGCTGAATCTCGCTCTCGAGGGCGCCGACCTTGGCCAGGCCCCCCGCCGCGTGTGCCGGAAAGACGTTCACCTCGCCCACGAACCGCGCCACGAACTCGGTCGCGGGTTCATCGAGGATCTCGCTCGGCGACCCGAGCTGCTCGAGCCGCCCCTTGTGAATGACCAGCACGCGGTCGGACACCGAGAACGCCTCGTCCTGGTCGTGCGTCACGAAGATGGAGGTCACTCCCACCTCGTCGTGCAGCTTGCGCAGCCACTGCCGGAGCTCCTCGCGCACCTTGGCATCCACGGCGCCGAACGGCTCGTCGAGCAGAAGCAAGCGCGGAGCCGGCGCGAGCGCGCGCGCCAAGGCCACTCGTTGCCTTTGACCACCCGACAGCTGCGAAGGATAGCGACTGCCGAGGCCCGCCAAGCCAACCAGCTCGAGCAACTCCCCCACCCGCGCGGCGGACACGCCCTTCTCCACACGGCGGACGTCGAGCCCGAACGCAATGTTCTGGGCCACGGTCAGATGACGAAACAGCGCATAGTGCTGGAATACGAAGCCGATGGCGCGACTCCGGGCGTGAACGGTCGTCGCTTCCTTGCCGTCGAACCACACCCTTCCCGAATCGGGCGACTCGAGCCCCGCCAGAATGCGGAGAATGGTGCTCTTCCCGCTCCCGGAAGGTCCGAGCAGCGCAACCAGGGAACCACTTTCCACTTCGAAGCTGACGTCGTCGACCGCGGCGAAAGTGCCGAAGTTCTTCCTCAGATTCTCGACCCGAATGCTCACGTAGTCACCTCGTCTTCCGTCACGCTGCGCGATCTGTGTCTGGCAGCGGCCTGCCGTTCTTTCATCCACTCGAGCGACAAGAGCAGCCCAACGCTGCACAGCGCGAGCAGGACGGCCATGCCGTACGCCCCGGACAAATGCCGTTCCTCGATGGCATCGTGGATGAACGTCGTCGCCGTCTGCGTTTGGCCCGAGATGCTGCCACCCAGGACCAACACGGCACCAAACTCACCGAGCGTTCGTGCTGCCGCCATGAGCAGACCGTAGCCGAGCGCGACGCGCACGTTCGGCAAGGTCACGCGAAAGAACGTCTGCCATGGCGAGGCCCCCAGGGTCGTGGCCGCTTCCTCTTCGTCGGTGCCAATCTCCTCGAGTACGTAGGCCACCTCGCGCACCGTAAAGGGCAGGGTGACGAACAGCGTGCCGAGCAGGATGCCCCAGAAGGTGAACACGATCTTGAGGCCAATGGCCTGAAGCAGCGGATCCAAGACGCCCCCGCGGCCGACCAAGAGAATGAAGGACAGGCCGATCATCACCGGCGAGACGGCGAGCGGCAGGTCGCACATGGCGCTGATGATGCCGCGGCCGAAAAAGCGGTGTCTCACCAGGGCAATGGCGCCGAAGGTGCCGACGACCGCGTTCACCGCCACCGCGCACGCCACCAGGACGGCGGAGGTGTAGAGGGCATCGAGCGCCAGCGGCTCACTGATCGCCGCCATGACCTCAGACAGGCCGAGATTCCAGGTGGCGACCAAGAGCGAGCCGAGCGGTGCCAAGAGCACGAACGCCAGGTAGCCGGTAACCACCACCAACAGGGCGACCTTGCCCAGAGCCCGTTCACGCCGCACGTGCTGCGGCGCCGTCGGCGTCATGGACAGCGGGGCCGCACGGACCACCGACCTCTCAATCGAGGGAAGGCCGTCAAGTTTGCGCATGGCGGGCTCCCGTCGCGTTCTCCAAGAATCTCGCGCTGCCATGCAGGGCGAGCGCAATCAGGAGCAAGAGCGCACCGACCGCTGCAGCGCCTTCTGGAATGCCACTCTCGATCTCACCGAAGATGTAAACCGGTGCGGTCAGCGTCTCCTCGGGGATGTTGCCAGCCACCACCACAATCGAGCCGAACTCGCCCATCGCGCGCCCGAACGAGCGCAAGCTGCCCGAGACCGCCGCCGGCAGAATCGCCGGGAAATGCACGGTGCGGAACGTGCGCCAGGGGCCGGCGCCGAGCACGATCGCTGCTTCCTCTTCCGCTGGATCGAGCTCGTTCAAGACGGGCTCCACCGCGCGCACGACGAAGGGCACCGTGACGAGCAAGAGCGCGAGCACGATACCCGGTTTGGCAAAGACCACCTCGAACCCCCAAAGGCCGAGCTTCTCGCCCACCAATGAGGTCGGCCCGTAGAGGATCGACAGCATCACACCTGCAACCAGGGTGGGGATGGCCAGCGGCAGGTCGACCGCTGCCGAGAGCAACGACTTGCCGGGGAACGGATAGCGCACCAGGACCCAAGCGGTCGCGGTGCCGAACACCGCGTTCAGCGCACCAACGAGAAGGCCCGTCCACAGGGTGAGCCATACCGCCGAGAGCGCGACGGGTGTCGTGATGCGCTCCCAAAATGCGCCCAGCCCGTCCTTGAAGGCAAAAAAGAGCAGGGCAGAAAACGGGATCGCAACCAGAAGCACGATGTAGCCGAGCACGAAATGCCGCACCCAGAGCTCGCTCGGCCCAGGGCGGAGCGCGTGACCAGGAGGCTTCACTTCGCTTGGCCTTTGCCGCGACTCAGGGCAAGCGCCTTGTCGTAGACGCCGTCGGCGGCGAACACGGTCTTCTGTAGTTCGGGCCAACCGCCGAGATCCTTGACCGTGAAGAGATCGGTCACCGGAGCAAACTTCGCCTTCGTCTCTTCGGCGACGCTGGCCACCACGGGGCGCAGGCCATGGTCGGCGAACGCGCGCTGGGCCTCGGGGCTGGTGAGGAAGGTGACGAACGCCTTCGCAGCTTCGTCCACGCCGTGCTTCTTGGAATAGCCATCGACGACGGCGACCGGGTTTTCGATCAAGACCGTGCTCTCGGGCGTGACGTACTCGTGCCGCGTCTCCGGCGTGGCGACCAGGATCTCGTTTTCGTAGGTGATGATCGCGTCACCCACACCGCGCTCGAAATTCAGCATGGAGTCGCGGGCACCACTGTCCATGATCTTCACGTTGGCCAGAATTCCCGCCAAAAGCTTGGTAGCTCCTGCGACATCGCCCTGCTTGACCCCAGCGTGACCGCGCAGGGCCGCGCCGTAGATACCGAGCACGTTCCACATGGCGCCACCGCTCGTACGAACGTTGGGCGTGAGCACGCTGACACCCGGCTTGGCCAAATCGGCCCAGTCTTTGATGCCCTTCGGGTTGCCCTTGCGCACACCGATGACCACGACCGACCGTGTCACCATGCCGGCGTGCTCTCCCGCCTTCCAATCGCCAGTGATGAGCTTGGCTTTCTGCACCTTGTCGATGTCGGCCTCGAGCGACAGAGCGGCGACGTCGGCCTCGAAGCCGCCGACGATGGCCCGCGCTTGCGCTCCGCTCGCTAGGTAGGACTCGCGCACCTCGAGCGCCTGACCGTCGTGCTCCTTCTTCCAGTGTTCCCTGAACGCCGGGATGATGGACATGCCGTACGCTTCGCGCGGCGTCGTGTAGCCTCCCAGGGTCAAGGTGATCGGCGGTTTTCCCGCAGCGGGTGCAGGGGCTGCGGTGCCGCCGTCGTCACGCGGCTTCGCCGCTGATTCACTGGATTTGCAGCCACCGAAGGTGAGCCCGACGAGCAGGAGGGCCAGGCGCCCAACGGTAGGGAGAGAAAGCGTCATGCCGGCGCCAAGAGCGAAAGCCGTGCCAGATCTTTCAGCACAATGATTTCAATCATTTACACCTACCCACTGCGGGCTAACCGTGATGGGCCCTGGGTAACCGTCACATGTGCTGGTGCCAATCGAAAGCCGCCCTGGCCCACACCCAGGCGTCCCAACTCGGACGGGCCGCAGGAAATCGCCCGTTGCCCGTGCTGGGCAGCACATCCCCTGGTGCCCTGGGCACGCGCCGAGCGCGGACACAGCAGAAAATGGCTCGAAGAAAAGGAATCCAGCCTGGCGAATCGTTGGCACGACGGTTGCTGATGGCCCGGCAGGAGTGTCGCAGTTGGAGCCAGCGCAGAAGCCGCTCATGGACCTGGAGAGTGATCTATGGCGCGAGGTGAGCCAGCACCTCGTGCTGCAGGAGTCATCCGCCAGCATCCTCGCCCTGCTCCGCCAGTACTGGCCACTCTCGGCGCTGGCCGTTCGGCACCTCGAGCGTGAACCCGACTTCTGGACGACCCTGCACGTGAGCACGACCGGTCACTGTAGGTTGGCCACCTTGGCAGGCCGCCGGAGCCTCGACGCGTCGGAGCGGATGGTGCTCGAAGGCTGGCTCAGCCAGGGGAAGGCCGCTCACTCGGAGACTCTACCCGAAGCAACCAGGCGCCTCATCGCCGACGTCGACGCTTCGTGTTGGGTGTTGCCGCTCCTGGTGCACGGGCAATACGCAGCCGTCGCCCTGCTCGAGATCGATCCCAGCGCCAGCGATGGAGCCAGTGCCGGTCTGCTCGGCTCGCTGGTCGAAGTGGCCGGGCCGCTCGGGGTCGCGGTGGAAAACGATCTGCGGCTGCACCAGCTGGCCCGCCTGCGCGAAGCGCTGGAAGCGGACAGAACGGCACTCTTGTCGCGTCTGGCCAAGGACGACATCAGCGAGGTGCTGGTCGGTCAGGACCGGGGACTCCGGGCCGTGACGGCGCAGATCCGTCAAGTAGCTCGCACCGACGTACCGGTCCTCATCCTCGGCGAAACAGGGTCGGGGAAAGAGGTGGTGGCGCGCACGCTGCACGCGCAGTCGAGCCGAGCGCGCGGACCCATCGTGCGAGTCAACTGCGGTGCCATTCCTACCGAGCTCGTGGACTCGGAGCTGTTCGGGCACGAGCGGGGCGCGTTCACCGGCGCCGTCGGACAACGCAAAGGTTGGTTCGAGCGCGCCGATGGCGGCACGCTGTTCTTGGACGAGATCGGCGAGCTCTCGCCCGCGGCCCAAGTCCGCCTGCTCCGCGTGTTGCAGGAGGGCACCCTGGAGCGCGTCGGCGGACACCAGACGATCCTGGTGGACGTGCGCATCGTCGCGGCCACCCATCGACGCCTGGACACGATGGTCGGCGAAGGGAAGTTCCGCGAAGACCTCTGGTATCGTCTGAGCGTATTTCCCATCCACCTGCCGCCGCTTCGAGCCCGGCTGGAGGACTTGCCGGCCCTGACCGCTCATTTCGTGCGTCGCGCGGGCCGGCGGCTCGGGCTCGACAACCTCGAGACTCACATTTCCGACGCGGACCTGACGGAGCTGGCTCGCTACGCGTGGCCCGGCAACGTGCGGGAACTGGCCGCCGTCGTCGAGCGTGCGGCCATCCTGGGGAACGGGCGACGCCTGGAGCTCGCCCTGGCTCTCGAAACCGGGCGTTCGACCGCCACGGTCCGGATTGAAACTCCGGTGACCGAACCGCGGCTCGTGCGCGGCGCGCCGACGAGGAACGGGGAGACGTTCTCGTCCCTGGACGAAGCGATGTCCGACCACATCAAGCTAGCCCTGGCCCAGGCGCGAGGCAGGATCGAAGGCCGCGACGGCGCAGCTGCCCTGCTCGACATCAACCCCCACACGCTGCGCGCCCGCATGCGCCGCCTGGGGATCGACTGGCACCGATTCCGCAGCGCCTTCCCTGGTGGAGTCGGCAGCCGCTAGGAATTCAGCGGCGCCGGGGCTCGAGGCTTGGAGCCCCATTTCGAGCGGCTAGCCTAGGCGCGAGCCCATGAGCGCCCTCGAGCCGACCCAGCGCCGCGTCCTGCCGTGGTTGGTCGCCGTCGGGTTTTTCATGCAGACGCTCGATGCGACCATCCTGAACACGGCTTTGCCGTCGATGGCACGTGGCCTCGGCGAAAGCCCGCTCAGGATGCAGGCGGTGATCATCGCCTACACCCTCACGGTGGCGCTCTTCATTCCGACTTCCGGCTATCTGTCGGACCGCTTTGGTGCCCGAGTCGTGTTCCTGGGCGCCATCGTACTGTTCTCGCTCGGTTCGCTCGCCTGCGCGCTATCGCCGACGTTGGAGGCATTGATTTTGGCTCGCGTCCTACAGGGCGTCGGCGGCGCCCTGCTCCTGCCCGTCGGGCGCTTGGCCATTTTGAAGTCCTTCCCCAAAGGGGAACTCTTGCGCGTGCTGTCGTTCGTGACCATCCCGGGCTTGATCGGTCCGCTCGTGGGGCCCGTGCTCGGAGGCGTGCTGGTCGAAACGCTCAGTTGGCACTGGATCTTCCTCATCAACCTCCCGGTTGGCCTGGCCGGAGCGATCGCCACGCTGCTCTTCATGCCGGAGCTCAAGGAGCCGCCTGCGCCGTTCGACTGGGTCGGCTTCCTCCTCTTCGGCGCCGGCATGGTGGCCGTGTCCTTTTCCCTGCAGGCGCTCGGGGAACGGGCGCTGTCGGTGGCCTCGTCACTCCTCCTGCTCGGCACCGGCCTCGCCACCATGGCGGCCTATTGGCTCCACGCCGATCGGGCCGAACAGCCGCTGTTCGGGCGCCAGCTCTTTGCCATCCATTCCTACGCCGTGGGCCTGATCGGCAACCTGTTCGCTCGCCTCGGCAGCGGCGCCATGCCGTTTCTCACGCCGTTGTTTCTCCAGGTCGCGCTCGGATTCTCGCCAACCGAGGCCGGCGCCTTCATGGTGCCCTCCGTGCTCGGAGCCATGGCCTCCAAGGCCTTCGTGGAACGGGTGGTGTCTCGCCTGGGCTACCGACGCACGCTGGTGACGAACACCCTCTTGCTCGGTCTCTGCATCTGGAGCTTCGCGCGACTCGAGCCGGGTGTGTCGGCGCCCGAGCTCGTGGTCCAAATGTTCGTATTCGGGGCCATCAACTCGCTCCAGTTCACGGCCATGAACACCATCACCCTGGCCGACTTGCCCTCGGCGTCCGCCGGCAGCGGCAACGCGCTCTTGTCGGTCGTGATGCAGCTGTCGATGAGCCTCGGGGTGGCGTCGGCTGGAGCCCTCTTGCTCGAGCTGGCGCCCAAGGATCAAGCGCTGGCCGCAGGCCCAGCGCTCATTCTCCCTTTTCACCGCACGTACGCCTGCATCGGCGTGCTCGGTGCCTTGGCCGCGATCATCTTCGTGCAACTGAGGCCGGAAGACGGCGCCAGCCTGCGCCGCGTCGCGGCGCCACTCGAAGGCTGAGCCAGCGCTCAGGGCTCTACGACCTCGACGGGAAGCACGCGCCAGGAGACGCCACCACGATCATCACGCAAGACCAACCACAGCGTGTGGGTTCCCGCCTCGTCAGGGGCAGTCCAGACGTTCTCGGTGAAGTCCTGCCCTTCGGGATCGTCGGTCACCGAGCTCTCCAACGTGCCGCCGCTGTTGAACCAGGCCACACTGACCGCCTCGCGGCGTGGCACCGCGGTTCGCGTCTTGATGTCCGCGAGCAAGTAGTCCTCGGCACCCGTGCAGCCAACGGGAGCGTCCCGGCAATCGGCTGCGCAGTCCGTGCCGTTCTCGCCCATGGTGCACAGGCCGTCCCCGCATTCTGCCTCGCGGGGGCAACCGGCCCAGGTGACCCGCAGACGGATCTGCTCGCCGCGCTCGACTTCGAGTGCGTCGCCGTCGCCGATGTCCTCGGACCCGTCGTCCGATTCGCGCGTCAGGCGATCGAACGCAGGGTGCTCGTTTTGCCTGTAACCCTGGTTGAAGACGACGAGCTGATCTTGGGGCAGCCACGGCGTGCCACAAGCGAGACGCACCCCGCCGAGCGTGCCTTCGTCCTGTCCCACCAGGACTGGCTGGTAAAATCCGCCCGTCAGATCGGGATCGACGGGGCGACCAGCTCCGCCGCCTTCTTCGTCGGAGGGGGGAGACAGGGGACCGAACGTGCGGCACACACCGCTCGAGATGGTGGTCTCCACCGTCGGGCCGGTGCCGAGCGGCGTGACGATCTCGCTGCTTTCGTCGCCGAACTCCGCCAGGCAGGCCGGGGACACCGGGCCAGGCTCCGTGAGCTCCTTGCGCTGAGTGCAAAGTCCCCAGCTCACGTCGGCATCTTCGATGACTTCGCCTTCCGGCGTCGCCCAGAGCACCGTGAGCGTCGTGCTGCCTCCGGGCGCCACCTCGGCGGGATCCGAACGAATCGCGAGCACGCGAAACTCCTCGACTTGGCTCACGTCGTCCGCGAAGGCCGGCACGCAGCCCGAGAGCATCGAGCTCCCGAGCATCACGCTGAAAACCACCCATGCTCTTTCCATGGTCAAAACTCCCAGCGCGCGCCGAGAACCGGCAAAATTGGTAGGCCGAGGATGTAGCGCTGTTCGGCGTAGTCGGGCGAGTAGGCGATTTCCTCGGCGTTCTCGTTATACGTCGCGTTCTGCACGTCGAGGTAGATCTCGAGCTTCGAGGTCTGGAAGTCGAAGTGTTTGGACAGGCGCGCGTCGAGCTGAAAGAAGGACGGAATGCGAATGGCGTTCTGCTCGCCCAGGACGGGCTCGTAGCGCCCGCGGCGAGCGTCGTAGAAGGCGCCCGTCACCGGCGTACGCGGGAAACCGGTGGCGTAGCGGGCGCGCAGGCCAAACTCGAAGCCCGCGCCGATGTCGTACGATACGAGCGCGGTCAGCACGTGCGTCTGATCGAGATCGAAGAGGCGGAATGCCGTGTCCCCAGCGTCGCGCCGTTCGCTGCGCAGGACCGTGTAGGCGATCCAGCCCAAGTACCTGCTGCCGGCCCGCTCTTTGCGCACCATGAACTGCGCGCCGATCGAACGTCCCTCTCCTTCCTGCACCAGCGCCTGAGCCACTTGCGGATTGGCCGCGGGATTCCTCGATCCAATGTTCCAGGTTTGGGTCGAGAAGAAGGTGGCTTCGAGGGAGAGCACTTCCCAGGGCGAATACTTCACGCCGCCGAGCAGATGCCGCCCGCTCGCCACCGAAAGCAGAGGGTTGCCGAAGACGGCGGACAGGTCGGCGGCGAGTGGAGGCTGCCGGTAGTAGCCGCCGCCAGCCTGAAAGCTCAGGTTGTCGAACGGCGCATAGCGCACGGTCAGACGCGGCTCGGCCCCGATGTCGCTGCCGAGTGATGCCAGATCCGGGCTGGTCGGGTCGGCGGGACGTTGGCGGTTGGTGGAGGTGATGTACGGCTCGACGCGCAGTCCAGGAACCACATGCACTTTGCCGCCAAAGAGCGTCCAGTCGAGCTCGGCGTAGGGCGCCGCACTCGCCGCAATCGAGCTCCACGCGTCGTAGTTGACCTGGTCCGACGGTGCGCGCCCAAACACGTAGGGATCGCCTTCGCGCGGCGGCGTGGTGAGCGAGCCGCTGCGCTCGGATTGGCTCTGCACGAGCTCGAAGTCGAGACCCACACGACCAGCGAGTTGGTCGCTGAAATGGCCGATCCATTCGCCGCGAAAACCCGCCAGATGCGACTCGGTGCGCTGGGATTGCGGGACACCGTAGAAGTCGGCCGTCCGTGAGGCCACGTCATGGCCATACCAGGGCACCACGGTCACGATGGAGCCATCGTTGCCGGTCTTGGTGTAGGTGATGTCGACACGCTCGAACGACAGGGCGCGCGTTTCACTGGAACGGAGCTCGGGGTTGTCGCTCGGTTGGGTGCGCGTGCGCGAATCGCCCGAGATCATGCCACCGACCTCGATGGACTCGTTCGGCGCCAGCTGGAAACGCACGCGTCCCTGACCGTCGTAGTATTGGGGCAGCGTGAAGAACTGCTGGAAGGACTGATCCTCCAGCAAGGACCCGAGCTCGGCGATGTAGCTCTTGCGACCGGCCAAGTTGAAGGAAACCTTCTTGCCGATGGGCGCCGACACCGCCGCCGAGGCGTCGAGCAGGTCGGCCTGCAAGCTGCCGTGCAGCTCGTCTTGGGCAGGGTCCTTGCGCTTGACGAGCACCAGGCCGCCGAGACCGCGACCGTAGGCCGCTCCGTAGCCACCAGGGACGAGCTCCACCCCGGCCACGTGGTCACCGTGGACGAGCGAGCGCAGACCGCCGAAGTGATACAGCATGGGAATGCGCACGGCGCCCACGTACGTGCGCGTGTCCTGCGGCGCCGCACCCCAGACGATGACTTCACCACTGCCTGCGCTGCTGCGCGCTACGCCGGGCAAGCTCTCGACGACCTTGAGCACGTCGCCCTGAGTGCCCGGCAGGCGTCGAGCGTCTTCGGCGACGATTGACGTGCCCACCACTTGACGTTCGAGCTTCGGCGGAGCGCGCACGACGATTTCGTAGTCGTCCGCTGGCTCGTCGGACTCCTCTTCGACTGGCAACTCGACGTCGTAGGCAGACTCGAGGATCTGACCAGCCACGATCTCTTCGGAGGTTCCGAGGGGGGTGAACGTGTCGGATTCCAAGGTCACCTGGACCGTGCCAGCCGGAACGTCCTTGAACTCGAAGCGCCCGTCGGCGTCGGTGACGAGCTCGCCGACCCCGGCCATGCGCACGCGGACGCCGGCCAGGGGCTGGCCGCTTTGTTTGTCCCGAACCAGGCCCTTGAGCCCGCCGGTCGTGATCGGTGGGGGAGGCTCCTCGAAGCTGTAGCGGTAGGTGATTTTCACCGGCGCCGGCACGTTGTCGATCTCGGCAGGCGTGAAACGAAAGCGTTTCACGGCATCGACCGCGGCAGCGTCGAAGTGCTCACCCGCGCTTTCCAGCACCTGCACCTCGCCCACCTGACCTTGGGCATCGATGAGAATCGCCAGTACGACCTGCGCCGCCCGCGGATTCTCCAGCTCCGCCTCGGGATAGGTCGCCTCGACGAACTCCACGAGCTCGGGCGGCTTGGTCAACTTCGGCGCCGGCGCTGCTCGTGATCCAGCAGTAGACTTCGCCTTCTGTGCCCAGACGGGGCCGGGGATCACGATCAGCGAGCAGACGAGGGCGAGGACACGCGAAAGGCGCATGGGTACGAGCTGGGAAAAGATGAGCGAAGCAGCCGGAAGGTTCAGCTGGCAGAGAAGCGCATGGAGATGGTGAACGTGGAGGACGAGGGCTTGCCGCAGCGCACTGCTGCTTCGAAACGGGCGGCCCGCGCAGCGGCCAGCGCTGCCTCGTCGAGCCCGTGTCCCAAGGACTGCAGAACTTTGACGTCGGTGACCTGCCCGGTTGCATCGACCGTGATCGAAATGCGCACCTTGCCTTCGATGCCTGCGGCACGCGCGGCCTCGGTGTAGCCGGGCTGTGGCAAGTGGATGAGTTTTGGCTTCGCTGCGGCTTCCTCGCAGGGATCCGCCAACGTGGGCTTGGGATTGTCGGTCGCTGAAGTGAGTTCTTTCTTCACACTTCGCGTCTGCGGCGCATTGCGGGGACCAGTACCTTGCGCGACGGCGAAGCCACCACCGCCACTCACGCCACCGAGCTCGAGACCGAAGTCGGGTAGGGCATCGAGAGCCGGAGCATCGGTCGGCGGCGGTGCCGCTTCCGGCGGCGCCGCTGGAGCCTTGGCGCGCGCCACCTGGGGCTCGGGTTCGGGCACGACTTCGGCTGGCGGTGGCGGCTTGGGTGGCTCCTTCTGAGCGGCCTCGAACATCTCGATGGCGGTCGTCTCGGTCTGGACCTTCGCCTCGATGTGATCCAGCCACACCAAGAGGCCAACGTGGCCCGCCAAGCTACCGACGATCAAAGACCACCTGCCCATGACTCACCTCTTGGACGTGCGTTCGACGTTGATGGCGAACTTGGTCACGTTCGCCTGCTTGGCGGTGTCGATGACCTCGACCACGCGCCCGTGTTGCGCGACGCGATCCGCCGTGATGACCAGCTGAACTTCCTGCTTTTCGGCGCTTGCTGCCTTCAGCTGCGCCAAAAGGCCGTCGAGCGTGGTCGGCTTGTCGTTGAAAGAAAGCTCGCCCGTCCCAGTGATGGTCACGACGTACGTCCTCGAGGTCGTCTCGTCGGAGCTAGCCGACTTCGGCAGCTCGACCTTGAGCGCCTGCGACACGATGTAGGTCGACGAGACCATCATGATGATCAGGAGCACCAGCGCGATGTCGACGAACGGCGTCACGTTGATGCCAACGATGCCGCCTCGGCGCCCACGGCCGCCCATTTGTACTGCAGCGCCCATCAGCGGCTCCTCTCCTGGTGTGCGGCCTTGTCCTTCGAAGAGCTCTTGTCCTTCGAACGGGAACCCGACGGGGCGTTGTCCGCGCCGCGTCCGTGCGCCTCACGTTCCTCCCCGACCGGCAGATGAGCCACGTTGGCGCGCTCCTCACGAAGCACCTTGGCCTTCTCGACGAGGGCGGGATCGCCCTTGGCGTAGGCGGACACGAGCGTCACCAGGGCCTGCGCATCGGTCTCGATGTCGCCGATCTTCTTCTGAATGAGGTTGTAAGCAACGACGGCCGGCAGCGCGACGAACAGGCCCACGCCGGTCGCCACGAGCGCCTCGGCGATACCTGCCATCACCCCGCCCATCGCCTGGCTATCGCCACCCGACTCGCCGAGAGCCGAGAAGGCGATGATGACGCCGAGCACGGTGCCGAACAGACCCACGAAGGGAGCGTTGTTGCCGAGCGTGCCGAGCAGGTTCGAGCCGCGCTCGAGCTCCGTTCGCACCCGCGCGAGCTCCGACGCGACCGCGTCCGCCAGCGCATCGGCGCCGCCGTGCAGCCAGCGTAGGGCCACGCGGACGATGCGCGCCTGCACTGAACGCTGCGCTTCGAGCGTGGTCGCCAGCTCTTCGAGCTTGTGCTCCTCGAGCGCACTGACGATCTGGCTCCGCAGCTTGTCGACGTCGACGCGGCGACGGAAGAAGAACACGGTGCGCTCGACCATCGTGGAGATGGACAGCACCGACAGTACGAGCAAGAGGTATAGGACCCATTCGCTCCCGAGCAGAGCGAGTTTCATGAGGCGTTCGATGAGCATTTTCTTGGTCTCCTTGTTCGTGAAAAGTCTTGGGGGGGGAGGTCGGCCGCGATCTGGAAAGATTCAGTTGACCGTCACGTCTCCGACGTAGGTCCCCAGCTTGCGGCCAGCTTGCCGGTGCAAGAGCGTCCCAGCACCGATAACGCTGTCGGCTTGGTCGTACGCACCGTCGTCCGAGGTGCGGTAGTGGTAGCTGGCGCTGTAACTCACGCTGTCCTCGCCGCAGGCGCGATTCAGGTTGGCGTAGACGAGGTAGTTGCCGTCCGGGGGCAGGGCCTGAAAGACGATGTCTTCGCGCTGACGGCCATCGACCAGGCAGTCGCCGCTTGCATCACGCTGGAGCGAGCCCACGCCGGAGACGAAGAGGTCGATGTTCCCGGATGCATCTGGCTCGCCGGATGTCGGATGATCCCAGGAAATGGTCTCGCCATTGGGGAGCACCACTGCGAGGTCGAGGTCCACGGGTGCGTCCCACTCCAAGGTGACGACGAGCGCCGGCGGAGCTTTGGTAGGGTCGCAAGCATTCCCATTGTCCGGAGTGAGCGAGTTGATGCAGACGAGCAGCTCCGACTGCGTGCCGGCGTTTCCGTCCTCGTCGAGGGCGACAGTGAGCAGTCGGTGCACGCCCGCCGGCAGCGAATGCTGCAGGTCGGCCGTGAAGGTCCAGACCAGGTTCCCTGGCGCTTGCGCGTCCTCGAACAGCGTCGGCAAGAGCCAGTAGCCCGTGCCCACATCGTCGAACCGCGTGGCAACGGCGACGGCGTCGCCAGAGGCCTGACCGGTGAACGAGACGGCTGCCAACCCCTGCCGGAGCTCGGCTCTGCTCGGCGTGCCGCTGGTCACAGCGGGCGGAACCAGCTGGTCGCCCGAGCCGACGACCACCGGAGGCTCGCCAGGCAGCTCACCCGAGTAGAACTGGGCCTGATGCACCACGAGCGGCTCGCTCAAGCCCGAGTGTCCATCGAGGCCACCGCAAGCGAACAGCACCAGCGCCGAGGGGACCGCAGCCGACCCCAGCTTGACGAGAGGACGCCTCGTCATAGGTCCACCTGCAAGCGCAGAGTCCAGCGATTGTTGGCCACGTCGGCGGGCACACCGCTCGCGTTGCGGCCCAAGTAGTCGAGGACGAAATCGTATTCGAAGGTGAGCCGGGCGCGGTCGTAGGTGATGGCAGCCGTGGGGGATATCTCCCAGTACGACTGGTTCTTGAGATGGAACTCTCCGGCGCGCTGCTCGATCAGATTGCTGTTCGGATCGTAAAACGATCCTCTCGCCCCGAGCGCGATCCACTTCGACAGCTGTTGCACACCGAAGAACGACGCGCCGAACTGACGAGCGTCCGCACCGGTGGTGATGGGATCGTACGGCATCACCCCGCGGTCGAGATTCTCGGCCAAGTAGAGCTCACCGCCCAGCTGGGTGACACCCAGCTGGGTCGCGAAGCTGGCGCCGAGATCGAGCGCCGTGCCCCAACGGCCATAGTTCTGGGACGGCACGGCGGCGGAGCCGGTCGTACCGACGATCTCGCCTGCGTCAACGCTGGCATTTTGGTTGAGGTCGAGCCAACGCAGCGTGTCTTTGGTGGCCGGCGTTCCAGGGCTGAAGCCCGTTCCGGCATAGAACGAAACACCGCCCGTGAGCCGCAAGTCGTCGCGCGGCAGAACGCGCGTGCCAATCCGACCCGCCACGTCCTTGGGCGCATTCAGATCCTTCGGCCAGCCTGAATCGGAGAGCGGCTCGCCGTTCACGAGTGCGATGGCGTAGTCGACGAACTGGTAGGCGCCCCACAGCTTGAAGCCGATGTCCGCAGGCGTCGGAAAGAGCGCTTGGCTCGCCAAGCTCTGCTCCAAGAACAAGCGATCACGCTGCGACTCGCCGAGCTCGGCACCGAACGGCACGTCGGTCACGCCGCCCGTCAGGACCAAGAGCGGCGTCTCGTCGTCGGCGGCATTGCCGCGATAGAGCACCGAGGCCTCGGCCCGGCGCACGCGGAAGTTCGGCGCGCTCAGCGTACCGAGATCGAATTCCAAGGTCGCGAACGCATTCTCCCAGCCGTGGTCGATGCGCAACCGCGCGCGGCGCACCCCGAACTCGTCCAGGTTGAGCGGCTCCCCGTCGGGACCGACCTCGTCTTCGGACAGCTCATTGCCCTGCGCTTGCACCTGCACGAAGCCCCACCAATTGAGCCCACGGCGCAGCGGGCGCCGGTAGTTCGAGCCTTCGCGCTCGAGCTCCTTGGAGAGAGCCCCTTTGCCGATGGGTGCCTCGTGCGTGAGCGCGATGGACGTGGCGGCAGGCGCGGCGCTCGGGGATGGCTCGGCTGCCGCAGCAGCTGGCTCGGCTGCCGGTGCCGGCGCAGCGGGTTCTGGTGCTGGCGCAGGAGGCTCCGCAGGCGGCGGCGCAGCAGCCGGCGCCGGCTCGACTGCGGGAGGTGCAGTCGGCTGGGCTGGCGTGGTCTGCACGGGCGCGGGCTGCGCTGGGGTGGGCTGCGCCGGAGCGGGTGCGGGGGCTGCCTCGACCTCCAAATCGGCGTCGTCCTCAGCGGCAGCGTCGGGCGCTGGCTGAGCCCAGGCGAGGGAGACGTCGAGACCCAGCAGCAAGGCCAGGAGCGACGGGGCTAGGGGTGAGAAACGCGGGGACAAGGGATTGCTTTCCTGGAAGTCGATGATCGATGGGCGGACAGGCCGAGTCGGAGGGCGCAGATGTGCGCCAACAGATAGGGCGCCCCGTGTGATCGAGGCGCCCCCTGCGCTGCCCGGCGAGACCTGGCTATTTCAGCTCAGAGGTTGGGCAGGGTTCCGGTGAAGCCGTCGATGCGTTGGAAGTTGTCGAACGGTTCGACACACGTGCCGCTGCATTGATTCAGGTACTGCGGGGTGTCGGTGCCTTCGCAAACCGTAAAGTCCCAGCAGTCTTCCCCGTCGATGGGGCCGCCGGAGACCGTTTCGTTGGGCTCGTCGGGGCAATCGGGTAGGTCATTGGGGTCGCCTGGAGGAACGACGATGACTCCACCGGTGCCGCCGCTGTTGCCTTCGCCACCGTTGCCACCTTCGGCATCGCCACCGCCAGCTCCGTCGGTGTTGCTACCGCCAGCTCCGTCGGTGTCGCCACCGCCAGCTCCGTCGGTGTGGCCGCCGCCGGTGTTCGGCTCGCCACCACCATCGCCGATGTCACTGCTTCCGCCGCCACTGCCGCCTTCGCCGCCGTCGGGGTTGGTATTGTCCTCGCCGCAAGCAACCGCCACGGCACTGGCCAGGCCAAGGAGAAGCGGGAGCGCGATCTTCGTCGAAATTCTACGCATGATAGATGTCCTAGTTCGTGTACTGGATGAGAGAGTGTGCGCTCGCGCGGCTCAGTGGGCCTCGCAGAAGCCGAAGCGGCATCGCTCGCCGTCGTCGTAGCCGTCGCATTGGGTGCTGACGTCGCACGTCTGATACGCATCCCCACCGAAGGCGATGTCCTCGTACCAGCCGTTGCAGGGCTCATCGGGCACGTACGACTCGATGGCCGAAAAATCGCCCTGGCGACGCATGGCATGCATTGCGCACAGGGGCACGTCGCCGGCCAGGACGATGGTTTCCTGAATGTTGTCGATCTCGATATCGTCCAGCGGATCAGCCGTACTCCGGTTGAAGACGGCGAGGTAGCCCTCGGGGGTCTCGAGGCTGCCATCGAACCAACTGACCAGCTTGGCGACGTTCTCGTCCACGGGCACGTCGTGCTCGTCGACCTGGGTGTAAAACCACGCCGGCGTCCAGATGTAGTACTGACCGTTGCGCACGTTGGCACGGTCCGGCTTGCCTTCCTCGCTGTCGGGAAGGTAGGCGCACGTCTGGTCGGTGTGCTGGTAGGCGAGGGTTCTCGTCTTCTGCGAGTTGTAGCCCTTGGTCGCGTTCGAGCCCGATACGAAACCGAGCGACTCCTCCGGGTTGGCCCAACCATCGACGGCGGTTACGACCTGGTCGTTCTGGGCGAAGAGGTGGCTGGCATCGTTGACGATCTTGAACGAGGCCGCGGGCACGCCGATGGCCCCGCTGGCGAACTGCGCCACGAAGGACGACAGCGTCCGTCCGAAAATGGCGTTGTTGTTGTTCCAGGGTTCGATGTCGTAGACGCCCGCGCCGAAGCCGAGGATGTGATAGAGCGCTTCCCGCGAGATGCTGCGCTGGTTCGAGTCGTAGGCGGTGATGAAGTCGAGGGTCATCACCGGGGCCACCAGCCTGGTCGTTCCTTCGGCCAACGTCGGGTTACCAGGGCAAAGGGCCGGCGTATTGCCCATGTGCGCGAACTTCACGAGCGCGGGGGTATCCGTGCAGGTCGCCTGCACGCCGTCTTCGCTCCAGTACTTGTAGGTCGCTACCGTCGTGTCGGTGCCCTGCCAGTACGCGAGGCCACCGCAAGCAGCCTTGCCGTCGGCCCAGAAGATGTTGATTCGCTCTTCCTCCGGCAGGTTCGCCAGGCCTTCGGCAATCAGTGCCAAGGTGGGGGTCACGGCGCTGCCGCCAGCGCCGTAGAGCTTCTCGCCGGGCAGGTCGAGGGCCTCACAAACGCCCACTTGCGCCAGGACGGCAGGGGCAAGAGCCAAGGTCGCCAGTCCTGCAGCTGCAGCAGTCAGAACCGGGGAATAGTTGAGCTTCAATTTCATTGAGTCAGTCTCCGTGGACCTGGTGGTCCGGTGCGGTGGCCAAGAGCACGATGCGTGCCAACGCCGGCAGATCGGACGAAATGCCGATCAACTCGGGTGCGCGGATGTGATCTCTCCGGGAACCGATGGCTGCCGAGACCGTGACATGTCGCGGAACCATATTTCTTGCTCGGCAAGCATCGCTTCCTTGCTGGGCACGCCCCGCGCCCGTCACGAGCACGCGCACCGCGCGGGGTGACACGAGTGCACCTTTCCAGGCCTGAAAGGCCTGTTTTGGTTGTCGAATTCGACGGCAATCGTAGACGACTCCCGCATCCCGACCCTGCGCTGGCCCCGCACGACCCATGGCGACGACGAACTGCAGCGCAAGCCGTTACTCACCTGCTGCGGGTGGGGGCCTTCCCCTCTCACGGCCATCACGGATGCTGGATTGCCCCATTCTCAACGGGGACCGGCGCCGGAGGATTAGCCGTCAGTAGGCCTCGCAGAAGCCGAGGCGGCACTGCTCACCGATCTCGTTACCTTCCTCGTCCTGGCGTGCCCCGTCGCAATCAGCCGTCGTCGTGCACTCTTGGTAGTCCGTCTGTCCGCTCGCCAAGAGCTCGTACCAGCCGTTGCAGGGGCTGTCGGGCGCGTAGGACTCGATGGCCGAGAACTCGTCGAGCGGACGAGTCGCTTGCATGGCGCAGAGGGGCACCTCACCCGCACGAACGAGGGTTTCCTGAATGTCGGCGACCTCGATGTCGTCGGCGGTGTCAGGCGTGCTCCGGTTGAAAATGGCCAGGTAGCCGTCGGGGGCGTCGACGCTACCGTTGAACCAGCCGATCAGCTGACGAACGTTGGCATCCCGAGGGCGGCCGTCCGAGCGGAGGTACGAGAGGAACCAAGAGGGCGTCCAGAGCCCATATTGCCCACTCCGCACATGGGCTCGATCAGGAACGCCGGGCTCGCTGTCCGGCAAGTAGCTGCACGCCTGGCCGTAGTGCTGGTAGGCGAGCGTCTTGGTTTTTTGCTGTTGTTCGCCTCGCGTTGCGTATGGCCCCAGCGTGAATCCGAGCGCAGATGTACCCCCCTGATCAACCAAGGTCAGCAGGCCGGCGTCCGTCTGCGGCTGCACGGCGATCTGCGCTGCAGCGGGAACCCCAATCGCAGCACCGACGAGCGTCGAGATGAGACTCGTCGGCCCATAGTAAAGAACCTTCTCCGGATCGTTCCACGGCTCGATGTCGTAGGTGCCCGCCCCGAACCCATAGATGAGGTAGGCCGCCTCGGCGGAGAGGGCGTTCTCTTCAGACTCGGCATCCACGATGAACGCAGCCGATTGCACGGGCCCGAGGAAGGCCCCCGCGCCGTCCGGCAGCGACACGTCACCTGGGCACAGCGTCGGCGTGTGGCCGATGTGTACGAACGCGATCTGGTCGCGCGGGGCAACACACGTGGCCTGCACACCGTCGGCCGACCAGTACTTGAAGGTTCCGAGCTCCGTGGCGCCTGTCCGCCAGCGCTCGTACTCGCCGCAAGCCCCCGTCCCATCGCTATAGAAGAGGGTCAGCCGCTCGTCCTCTGGCAACGCCTGCAGGGCGGTCGCCACGAGAGCGAGCGTCGGTGTCAGCGTCGAACCGCCCCCTCCATAGACGATCTTCTCGGGATCGAACCCGAGATCGTCGCAAGTCTGCGCCCAGCCCGACCCGCTCGCGAGCCCTATCGCCCAGGCGATGGCGCTCGCGAGCCCGAGCCTCGAAAGCCACGGGCCTTTTCCCCCAGGAACCACGCTCAGCCCATCGACTCCGCGAAGGGTGAGGAGGTCGGGAAGGGGGTCGCCCAGCGGTCGCCAACTTCTTCCTCGACCTCATCGATCGACGGCGCCCGACCGAGGACGCTCTGAAGCAAGAGTGCGGGCAGGAGGGCGAGCCCCAGGAGGAGCGTGCCACCGAATACCACCAGGGAGAGGAGGAGGGTCGTGAGCATGGGAGGTGTCCTTCACCTCCGCTAAGCAACCGGGATACCCGACTAGAACAGTGGCGGAACACACCCGGTGCTCGGGTAGGTCGATCGAGCTGATATTGGCTGGTTCACAGCCATGCGGGCACAGTCCAGATCGGTCGTTTCACTCGCTCCTGCGCGGCGCGGCCACCAAGTGTCACGGCGAGCCGTGCGGAATCGCCCAGCACGCCGTCACAGTTGCGGGGTAAACCTGCAGCCTGCCTGGATGATGGCCTCAGCGTCCGCTGCGGCGCTGCTGGACGAAGCAAGCGGCCGACTTCAGGTTGCACACCGGAGGGCGAGCCTGGCTGGCGGCCGTCGTCCCGGACGCTTCCGAGCGAGCTGCTTGCTCGGCGGCGGCGCGCTGCTGCACCTGGCATGCAGCGGACTTGGAGGCGCAGAGCACGCTGGCCGTCCCCGCTGCAGGTTTGGCCGACGTGCCACGCTGCTCGGCTCGGTGCTGCTCGAGCTGACAGGCGGCTGGCTTGAGGGAACAGGTCTTGGGGGCCGCCTGCGCCTCGGGCGCGAGCGCAAGGGTGGCGGCCAGGGCCAGGAGGGGCCCAAAGGCCAGGGCGGCGAGGGAAACGGTGCTGGGTCGTTTGCGGGGCTGCGTCATGCCCCGGAACCTGATGGCCAGCTCTCCCCGCGCCCATGGGTAAACCTGCCCAGAGACTGCTGAAAGTCCTGCCCAGGTGGCGTGCTCGAGCGAATTTCCTCCAGGCCCGCTCGCGGCGGGGAACAGAGTCGTGCCAGTGTCGGTTCGCGTTTCCGACAGGTTTCTGACGCAGGAGATGACTTCGTCCCCTCCCCCCGCCCGCATCCTCCTGGTCGAGGATCAGACCATCTTCCGGGAGCTCCTGGCCGCGCTGCTCGGAGCCGAAGGAGTGCACGAAGTGGTCGCGGAGCTGAGCCTCGGGGCGGATGTGCTGCCGACTTGCCAGCGCGTGCTGCCCGACCTCGTCCTGCTCGACGCCGTCTTGCCGGACCGTAGTGGTCTCGACGTCCTCGCCGAGCTGATGGACTGGCAAAGCCGGCTCAAGGTCTTGATGGTCACCGCCCACGCGCGTCCAGCCTTGGTCCAGAAAGCCATCGCGCTCGGTGCTCGTGGCTTCGTCACCAAGGCAACGCCCCTGGCCGAGCTGCGCCAGGCCGTCAGTCGCGTGCTCGCCGGCCAGCGTTACTTGTGCTCGGAGACGAGCACGCTCTTGGCCGAGGCCGTCCACTTCGGGCCTCCGACGGCCGAGCTGACCGATCGTCAGCGAGAAATCGTGCGTTTGGTTGCCCAAGGCCAGAGCTCCAAGCAGATCGCGCGGACGCTCGGCATCGCCGAAAAGACCGTCAACAATCACCGCTTGCAGATCCGGGAGCGGCTCGACCTCCACGATGTGGCCAGCTTGACGCGCTATGCTATTCAGCAGGGCTTCGTCGAGCCCAAGGCCTGAGCAGAGTGGACATTCCGTTCCAAGCCATTCCGTTCCAGGCGATTGCCGACTTCACCTACGACTGGGAGAGCTGGCTCGACGCGAATGGTCACGTGCGCTGGGTCAATCCCGCCATCACGCGCTTGACCGGCTACTCCGTTGCCGAA
>Ga0247744_1000014_pt1 | contig 46900 bp, 36 predicted proteins | sample UWRJS154409C5_FD_180946 | JGI IMG/M metagenome (GOLD analysis project Ga0247744, IMG submission 180946) | Soil microbial communities from Arlington Agricultural Research Station in Wisconsin, United States - UWRJ-S154-409C-5 | ecosystem: Environmental > Terrestrial > Soil > Agricultural land... | reverse complement strand
GTGATGTAGATGGGCAGTCCCGTCTCGTCGTGCAGCTTCTGGATCAGGCCCTGGACCTTCTGGAAGCTGACCTGTCCGTTGTCCAAGTCGTGTGCCTGCGCCCCGATGGCATCGATGGGCGCCCCGGCAGCCTGGATCGCATCGACGATGCCGATGAAGTGGTTGGTGTCGTTGTCCCACTCGATGTTGTTGAAGTCGTTGAGCAGGAGGATGGCGCCCGGGCAATGCTCGCGTGCCATTTCGAACGAGGTCGTCACCCACTGCCAGCTGGTATTCGTGCCGCCACCGAGGGCGTCCGTGTAATTCGGGTTCGTGTGCGGCGGCGGCTCGTTCACCACGTCGATGAGCTTGGTGTTCGGGTAACGCTCACAGAACGTCTGGACCCAGGTTTCGACCTGCTCAGCGCTCGGGTTGCCACCGGGCTGCTGCGAACCCCACACGAACGCGTGCTGTTTGAAGATGATGCCCTTCTCTTCGGCGTAGTCGTAGATGGCGTCGAGCGTGCTCCAGTTGAAGGCCGCGCCCGCGTTCGACTGCACCGAGCCCCACTTGCCCGCGTTCTCGGGCGTGATCTGGTCCCAGTAGTCGGAGTAGACCATGCCTTCGAAATCGATGCCGTTCGACGTCGTGATGTTGCCCACGAACTCCAGACCGAAATCGGGCGGAAGTCCGCCCGTCAGGCCGCCGTTCGACGTCCCGCCGGTCTCAGCGCCGGGCGACCCTCCGCTCGAGGCCCCACCGCTCCCGCCCGTGTGGACGCCACCCGTGCCAGGCGCACCTCCCGCATGTGCCCCACCACCAGTGCCAGCACCTCCCGCAGAGGAGCCTCCGCTCTGGCTGACGTGGCCGCCGGAACCGTACGCGCCACCGCTAGCGGGCGGGCCGTCTTCGCCCGAATCGATGGGCGCGCCGCCGCACGACGCCAAGAGAGCAGGCAGGGGGAAGAAAGCAGCTCGGCGCAGCTGGCGCAGGGCGTTGGTCACTGCACTCCTCTCTAGTCCTGGGCCGGCCCACCTGCCAGTCGCAGACGCGCTCCCCACGCCCGGTGGAACGAGCCGCCTTGTCTGCGCGCAGGAGACGGCCGACCATGCGCCGCGTGAATTTCAGTCCCAGGACACGTTTGCGACGCTCCTTGTCTGCCCTCACCTGGGCGCTTGCCTTGAGCAGTGGCTCGCCGCTCCACGCAGAGGTGCCTGGTGCCAAGACTGCAGAGTCACCGACCCCCGCACCTCAACCAGCCGCAGCGAGCGAAGCACCTGCCGTCGCGGCGCCCATGGCGTCCGAAGCGCCCCCCACGGGGCCCGGCGCGGAGCCGCCGCTGGCAACCGGCACTGGCCCGGGCTCGGCACCCGTTCGCGCCGAGGCGCTGGCGCTCACGGTGTCCGGAGCGGTGTCGCTCGGCTCCCACGAGGCCGGACAGCTCTTCCTGATCACCGAATCCCTGCGCAAGTCGCCTGGCTCGGTTCCCATCCGGGTCACGACGGGCGCGTCCGCCGGCTCCGCCAACGCGCTCATCTCGGGCAATGAAGCGTGCCTCGAGGGCGACTTCACGGCGGAGCAGTCCGTCGGTTACCGCGCCTGGGTCGAGGTCGGCCTGGATGACTTGTTCGACCCGAAACGAACGACGCGCCAAGCCATTTTCCACACCGATTCGCTCGAGCGTTCCTACGGGTACCTGGAAGAGCTGTGGAAGAAGGGGCTGCCTGCCGACTGCGATTTTGCCTACGGCGTGGCCGTCACGCGCAAATCGCCCTCGGAAATCAAGCTGGCCGAAGGCCTCGTGATCCCGCGTTCGGCCGAGCGCTTCGTCGTTCGCGTGCAAGGCCAAGCCGGCGCTCCACCTCGCATCACCAACTACGTCGACGCGCAGACGAGTCACAACCGCCCGCTCTTGCCGTTCACCGGCGTCTTCGCAGACGACGCCACTGCCCTCCGGCCCGTCGTGCTCGCGTCCGCCGCCTTCCCCGTGGCGTTTCCAGCGCAGCCGATCGAACACTGCCTCGAGAACGAGGCCGGTACGGAGGACACCGAGCAGTGCCTCGAGGCGACCCACGTCGACCTGTTCGTGGATGGTGGCGTCTTCGACAATAACCCCCTGGGCATCGCGTACCGCACCGCGCGGGCCGGACTTTCCAAGCAGGGAGGCCAGGGCGCACTGCGCGCTCGCCCCGACGGCACGAGCCCCGAGGACGTCGACGTGCTCTATGGCTACGTCGACCCCGATCTGCGCAGCTACCCCATGTACAGCGCGCCCAACAGCGAGGAAGACCCGGACGACGATCCGGTCATGTCGCTCGTGACGCGCCTCGGCGGCCAGATGCTGGAAAACGCCCGCGGCCACGAGCTCGCCAGCTTGGCCGACGAGAACTACGAGCTGCTCGAGGACTTGTGGCTGATCAACGCCAACTACCCGCCCATCAGCGAGCTCTTGGGCGCGTTCCTCGGCTTTTTCGAGCGCGACTTTCGCGACTTCGACTTCCACCTCGGCACCTATGACGCCTTCGTGGACTTGCGCGACCGGAGCTCAGCGCGGCTCGGCACGGAGAAGTACATCGAAGGGCTCGACGCCACCCTGCGCGGCGATGCCAAGGCGGTGCCCGAGCGCTATCGGAAGCTCGCCTGCCTGGCCTCCCAGTTCGGCGCCAAACCGTACCGACACCTGGCCAGCACCTGCGAGGGCGAGGAGCTCAGGAACTTCAGGGTCCTCGTGCAAGTGGCCATCGATCGGTTGTGGTCCAACTGCCGCTTCTTGTCGGCGGAGCAGGTCGCGAGCACGAAGCACGTGGCTTGCAAGCAGGCGCGCGGGGGTTTGCCGCCACCAGTCGTCGATCGCTCGTTCGTCGTATCCGGGCCCCGCTTCCAGCAGCGCAAGGAATCGCAGTTCGACTACACCCTGCGCCTCCTGCAGGACTACCGGTTCCATTTCGCCGACTTGGGCCTCGAACCCGACCAGGCAAAGCAAGCGCGCGTCGCCATTCGGCGCAAGCTGATCGCCATGGTGGAGGCCCTGAGCGCGGCGCAAGGCTCGTACCTGAATCGAACGGCGGTGATGACCGCTGGCCGTACTCTGATCAACGGCATCTACTACGAGCCACCGCAGAAGCGGGCCTACGTCGGCGTCGGTAGCTCGATCTACGGCGGCTATCTGGGCCGCCTGGGCGGATTGCGCACACTGTTCTGGAACCCCGACGTGCGCATGCTCAACCTGCGCGACCTCGTCAATGGCGGGACCTACCGTTTCAGCGCGCAAGCGAGCCTCGGCCTCGAGTATGCGCTCTTGCCCTTCTCGGGCAGCGTGCTCCAAACGGCGGTCGGCCTGCGCGGCGGCTACCAGTTCTCCGCCACCGACAGCATCGGGATCGACCCCTGCGTCGAAGCCGACGTGGCCAGCGACACCCGAGGTTGCTCGGGCCCCGTGGTCCACACCCCCTTCAACTTCACCTTGCTCGAGCGCGTGCGCTTCTCGATAACGCCAGTGTTCTACCTCTTGCCGCAGACGTTCGGGCACCAGTGGTTCGAGCTCGAGGTCGGCATCGGGGCAGAGCTCTACTGACGTAGCCAGCCAACGACTGGGTATCAGGATCCGGTCATTTCTCTCGCTGTCCTCAGGCGCGCCATTCGAGCACACGCGCGCTCCGGGCCGTGGCGACACGCCCCACTCCGCGTCCGAGCGCACGGCCAAAGCGACCGGAGCTGCCTCGCAGACACGCGAAACTACTCGGAATCACCACTTGGCATTGGTTCTGCAAGACGCGGACCCAAGACACGAGTCCGAGCAGCGGCGCCGGTGCGACGCTCGTGGGCTCGTCCTGGCGAGGAATGAACACAATGCAAACTAACAGCGACCTCCGAACCTCCAATGCAGACATCGCTCAACTCAACTCGTTCTTGCGCGGCGAGCTAGCTGCCGTGGAAACGTATGACCAAGCCCTGAGCAAGATCGGCGACGCGCAGGTCAAGGAGCCTCTCCGTGTGGCCCGCACATCCCACGAGCGGCGAGCTTCTCAGCTTCGCCAGCGGATTCTCGTCCTGGGCGGGGAGCCTGCCGAGAGCTCTGGGCTCTGGGGCGGCATCGCCAAGCTGGTCGAAGCTGGAGCCGCGGCATTCGGAACTTCGCCGGCGATTGCGGCCCTGGAGGAGGGCGAAGATCGTGGTCGTGACGACTACCGGAGAGATCTGGGTGACCTATCCCAGGAAACTCGCGCGTTCGTGTCGAGCACGGTCCTGCCCGAACAGCTGAAGACCCACGACCTGATGAGCGCGCTCAAGCGCCAGCTGAAGGCCGACGCATCGAGCTGAAGAGACGAGCATGGCGCGCTCAACTGCAGGCAGCCCGCTCGCCCCGCGCGGCGTCGACCCAATCCGGGTCGACCCGCGCGACGCGGGACCAAAGTGGTCATGATGTCCCGGACATAGACCCTTTCTGCTCGCCTTCTTGGCTGCGGGGGACGTGCGCTCGGTTCAGCCTTGGCCTTTTCATCCGATACCTCCTTGTGTCGGGGAGGTAGGTTGCAATGGCCGTGCCCACCCTCTCTGGACAAACCTGGCATTCCCCTTGCTTCGTATCTCGCATGGACAAGACGCTACTGACACTGTGCCTGGCAGGCTTGCCCGTCCTGACAGGCACTTTCGCCTGCAACGACACCCAAGAGGCCGCCCTGGAACGCTCCCGCGAAGCCGAGGCGGAGGCCCGGCAGGAGCTGCGCGAGGCCAAGCAGGAGCTCGCGGAGGCCAAGGCGAAGATCCGCAAGCTGGACGAAAAGACGAACGAGCTCGCCAATCGGGCCAAGACCAAGGTCGACGAAGCCGTGGCAGACACCAAGGAAGACCTGCAAGAGGGGGTGCGCGAGGCCCAGCGGAAGATCGACGAGGCCGACAAGGCCGTCGCCCGGACCATCCGCGGAAAAGGCGAGCATCCCGACGAAAGGTAAGACGACAGGTTCGTGGGTTCCGACGCAGCGTGGGCATTTTGCTACAGGCTGCGGAGGGCCGTCTCGGTGAGGACGTGAGCGCCATGCAGACATTCTTTTGTAGCTGTGGAAATCGGCTTTTCTTCGACAACACTCAGTGCCTGAGTTGTCTAAAACCGGTTGCTTTTTCTATCGAGCATAACCTCCTCATTCCGCTGGATGAGACCAAGGATCAGGCCGGTCGAAAGCTCGAGCCCTGCGAGAACCATGGGCGTGGTCTGTGTAATTGGTTCGTAGCCTCGGGCGGGGCGACGAAGCTGTGCCTGGCCTGTCGTCTGAACGTCGAAGTATCCACCGCTGAGGGAAACAAAGACCTCGTGCGCAACATGGAAACGGCCAAGCGCCGTTTGGTGTTCAGCCTGCTCCGCATCGGGCTCCCGGTCGTACCCAAAAGCGAGCACGCCGCGGGCGTCGGCTTCGCGCTCCGGCGGAGCGCACCAGAGCAGCCGGTCATCACCGGTCACGACGACGGGCTCGTCACCCTCGACTTGAACGAAGCAGATCCGGCGAAGCGCGAGGAGATTCGCGCCGCCTTGGGTGAGGACTACCGCACCCTGCTCGGGCATTTTCGGCACGAAATTGGGCACTATTATTGGACGCTGCTGTTTCCGGACGAGAGCAGCCGAGCGAAGTTCCGCGAGGTCTTCGGCGACGAACGGGAAGACTACGCGAAGGCGCTAGCCAAGCACTACGAGAGCCCCAGGTCCGACTACGCCGACACCCACATATCCAGCTACGCAACGGCACATGCCTGGGAAGATTGGGCAGAGACGTGGGCTCACTATCTGCACATTCTCGATGGCTTGGAGACGGCGCTTTCCTTCGGCCTACGCACGGCGCCCACGAAGACGAGGAGCAAGGCCGACTCGAAGTTCGAGACCCTGCTCAATGAGTGGTCGGAGCTCATGATTGCGCTCAATTCGATGAACCGCAGCATGGGGCACGACGATGCCTACCCTTTCAGCCTCGCACCGACGGTGCGACAGAAGCTGACCTACGTCCATCACACTGTTCGCGAGGGCGTGGAGCGACTGAAACACGGCCTGCCCGAGCGCGTCACACCGAGTAGCCCCTCCAAGAAGGAGCCACAGCAACAGGCGGCGCCCGCGCCAACCTGAGGCAGGTAGCTAGGCAGCCGTACGCTTGCGTGTGGCCGCAGCCTTCTTGGCCGACGCACTCCGCGCTGCAGCCGGTCGTGCCGCCGCCCGCTGTCCACCAATGCGGCCACCTCTTTTGGCCGATACGTTGGTGTCGGGCACTCCGCGACCGCTACCGGACTTATTGCCTCCGCCGGACTCTTTGTTAACCGTTGCCCAAGCGCGAGCGGCTGCCTCCTTCGGTTTGACCCCACGCTTTTCGTAGGACTCCTCGATGTGTTCGGCCTTGCGCTTCTGTTTTTCGGTGTACTTGGACTTGTCTCCGCGCGGCATAGGCGCCTCCTCCCCGACGTGAATGCAGAAAGGATGCCAGGGTCTTCGACGTGGCCGTGCCGGAAAGCCGATCAGAAAGCGTGGCCGGAGGTCAGGTAGATGCCAACGGGCTGCGCGTCGGGAGACCAACCTGCATCGAGGGCGACCACGAATGAGTCGTCGAAAAGGACGTGGAGCCCCGCCCCGAGCGAGTACTTGAGTCCGACACCGTCACCATCGAGTTCCTCGCTCGCACCGAAGTCTGTCCATAGGCGGCCGAAGTCGAAGAACGGGATGAAGAAGAGCGTCTGATCGGCGAGCAGGTGGTACTTGGCCACCTTGATTCGCGTCTCGACGTTCGCCAAGAGCTTCACTTTGCCGTAGTAGCGCTGCGCTTCGATACCCCGGATGCCCTTTTCGCCGCCGAATGCGTTGGAGAAGTTGTCGAAGCGCGACAGCTCGTAAACGGGCGGCGTCCCCACCAATGCGTCGAACATGGCTCGACCGGCCAGGACGATTCGGTCCTTGAAGAAACCCTGAAAGCCCCGGAGGACGAAGGCCCCGCGTCCCCAGGTTTCGTTCAGGCTTCCCACCCCACCAGGCGCGAACGTGAAGGTCGTGGTCTGGTACAGCCCTCGATGAGGGTTGACCTCGTCGTCGCGACTGTCGAATTCGAGGCTCCACACGAAGGCGCTGAAGGCGTGGTCCTCGAGCCCCGTCAGCTGGGACCTGACCTCGCTCGATCCCTCACGGGCGTCCTCGGCCAGGCGTGAACCTGCGGCCACGTCCATCCAGGCATAGGTCAAGATCGCGCCGGCGCTGAGCCGCGCGTGGTGCGAAAAGTCGTGCCCGAAGAAAACGCGGACCGTGGCATCGGCGTGCGTGTAGTCGTAGTAGGTTCGCTCGGTTCCGTCAGGATTGGGCCGTCCTGCCCCACCCCGCACGGAGGCGTTGCCAAGCCCATAGTAATTGACGCCAACGACCTGGTTGAAGCTTGGACGAAGCGTGAGGCGTAGTCCGCTGCCGAGGACGTCGTCGAAGACGGTCTTGAGGTAGTAGTCCTGGAACCTTGGCTCGAACGTGTCGAGTCCGAACATCGCCACCGCTGCCAGCTCCGCACTCCACTCGTTCGAGTGTTCATCCGTGGGGCTAGGCCGCGTGACGGACAGGAGGCCTCCACCGCCCCAGCCGAAATCGGTGTTGCCGCCAACGATCGGAACACCCGCCCACTGCGTCTTCTGCCGCGGGGCCGGCCCTTGCGCGAAAGCTGGTGCGCAGACCAACGATAGTGGGGCAAAGAGACACAGTGCGCACAGCAGACTGCGCCGGGCGAGCGGAGCGCCCGGGCCAGCCGCGGTTCGTCGTCTCAAAATTCCTCGAGATCCTCGTCCGGCCCCTGGCCTTCGCCGACCGTGCCTGCGTGCTCGAGCCAATCGTCGAAACGGTCGCCCACGTCGCTGGTGGGCGTATTGCCAACAGCGTCGACGCGCAGCTCGAACAAAGCCTTATCGAGCAGGGTCTCGACCTGCTCAGAAACGCGATGCCGGTTGCCGCTCAGCCAGGCGACCCACTCTTCGAGCGCTACCTCACGCTCGTGGGGCGGAAGTGCGCGCACCTGGATCAGTGACAGGGTCGGGAGAACGTCGTCGTGGCTTGCAAACGTCATAGATGCGAAAACCTTTCGGGCGCTCCGAAGCCGGGCCCCGCTCCTCGCTCATGCAAGGGGCAGGCCATCCGACACGGGACCCTGGCATGCACGTTGCTTGTCGAACCGAGCGCTATGTCCCTCTCTCCCTCGGTCCGAATCGATCGCTTCCAGCGTCGGGCTGCCCAAGAGCCAGACATCATCGCTCTCGGTGGCGGACTGCCCGATCCAAGCTTCTTTCCCACGCGTGATCTAGGAGACGCATTCTTCCGCGCGCTACATCGACCGAATGAGGCGCTCCAGTACGGATGGCCCGAAGGTGAGTTCGAGCTGCGCGACTGGATCGCGTTGCGCCTTCGTGCGCTGGGCGCTGCAGTCGGACCGAAGGACGTCGTCGTCACCAGCGGCGCCCAGCAGGCCATCTCGCTGCTGGCGAGCGCGGTCTTTCGGTCCGGACAGAGCGTCGGGATGACGGACGAAAGTTATCCCGGGGCGATCGAGGTATTTCGCCGCGCGGGACTCACCCTCGTGCCTTGGCACGATCGCGCATCCGGCTACTACGTGATGCCTTCCGTCGGAAATCCCGGCGGGCAAAGCATGCCACCGAGCGTGCGTGCGGACCTGCTGCGTCGGCTTCAGCGCGAGGGATCGTTCCTCATCGAGGACGAAGCCTATGCCGAGTCCTGTTTCGAGGGTCGCCGGGAGAGACCACTTTTGGCGGAGCTGCCCGAGAGCGTCGTCCACGTTGGCACGTTCTCGAAGGTCTTGTGTCCGGGCCTGCGGGTTGGCTGGATTGCGACGAAGCATCCCGCACTCCAGCGCATCCTCGCCGAAAAGCAGCAGGCCGATCTCCAGGCGTCATCGCTCACCCAACGTATCGTCGCGGAGTACGTGGCCGGACCTCGCTTCGATCACCACCTCGAACGCATCCGCCGGGGCTACGAACGCAAGGCGAAGGTGATGCGTGCGGCCGTGCTCGCCGCGCTGCCCGGCTTTCGCGTGCAAAGACCGCGTGGCGGATTTTCCCTGTGGCTAGAACACGTCGACCCGGAACCGTACCTCGACGATTTGACTCTACTGAACGCGGCAGTTCGGCACGGCGTCAGCTTCGATCCAGGCCGTTCCTTCCGCATTCGAGAGTCCAAGCGGCTGGCATTCCGCTTGTGTTACGGCGCCGTGGCGGAAAGTCTGATCGAGCGGGGAGTCGTGCGCCTAGCCGAAGCATGGGCGGAAGTCCGAATGCTCACTCCACGACGAACTTCGCCGTCGTGAACTTGATCGTGCCGCTGTTGAACTGAGCTTCGGCCAAGAGCTTGATCTCGTGAAACTTGCCGAGCGACAGGCCCAGCTCTTCCCACTTTTCGAAGTGCTGGGACACGGAGATGGTGCCGCACTCTCGCGCCGTGCGCCGAATGCTGAAGTATTGATCGAACGTCTCGCTCGGGCCAGTGATGGCCGGCTTGTCCACACGCGTCTTCTTCCAGACGTCGTAGGTTTCGCCATCCGCCTCCAGCGTGCCGACCTCGTCGCGCGGAGTGCCATCCGAGGCCACACCCGCCGGCTTCACGCTGCCCCAGTCGTCCAGGATGTAGAACTCACGCAGCGGATCGACCGTCCAGCCGTAGATGCCGACGTACGTGAGGCCACCGCCCTCTTCGGTCTTGGTCTCGGCGAAGTCGACGCTGACCGTGCCGATCTGCTGATGGGTTTGGGTTTGGTTGTAGTCCAAGCCCGCGCGCGCCAGGTAATCGAAATCGTCGCCGCCGCTCCACTGTGCGCTGAACGCAGCGTCGACACCGTGCACGGTCATGCAGCCATCGCCAGGCCCTTCGAACCAGAGCTCGTAACCGTAGCCGCTGCCGGCGCTGCCTTTGCTGTTCGAGCAGTACTGCTGGCCGCCGGTGAGGGGCTGTTCGACGGGACAAGTGGGAGCGACACCGCCGGTGCCCTCGCCTCCGCTGCCCGTGGCACCGCCGGATGCGGCCTGTCCGCCGGCGCCGGTCGTTCCGCCGCTCGGCTGACCGCCGACTCCGGGAGTGCCTCCCGTCTGAATCGCGCCGCCACTGCTCGGCGAACCTCCGCTGGCGAGCGTGCCGCCAGTACCGACGCTGCCGCCCGTGGGGCCAAGCACCGCGCCGCCGCTGCCGCCTCCTGGCTCCGGCGGCACAGCATCCACACATGCGGTCGAACCGACCACGGCCGCGCACGCAGCCAGACCGAGCAGAGGCCAAGCACTCACGGACTCACCCTAGCTGCTCTTGTCTCCGCGCGCACAAGGAACGAGGAAGCGCTCGGAAGACCACGCCGCTGCAGGTGAATTCTTCCGCTACGGATGTGAGAGAGCTAGCAGGCGATGCGGCCGCCTCAGCGCGGCGGCGGCCCGTACAGGGACGTGCGGAAGTTCGCGTAGCCGAAATGCGCTAGGTCGCTCGAAAGGGTCATCATGGACCAGGCGAGCGTGTCGAACGCCTGCACGATCTCGCCGCCCTCCGAGACCTCCTCGATGAGCCCCCCGTTCGAGTTCGTCACCAGCACGTTGCCGTTCGGCAGCTGCTCGACGTCCCCCAACTGGCCACTCCAACGCGCCGGCTCGTAGACGTACTCCCAACTCTTGGTGGCAGTCCAATTCTCCTCGTCGAGCTCGAGTCGAATCGCAGCCGAGTTGTTCTCGGGGTCCAGGGAAAACGAGTTGTTGAAGAACAGAAAGCCACCATCCGGGAGCAGATGGTGACCGTGGTTGTCGTCCCACGGCTCGAGCCCAACCAGGTCGAAGAAGTCGCCCACGGGGTCTGCTCCACCGAGCTGCCAAACGAGCTCGCCCGCACGCGTGAACTTGACGAAGGCGTTGGCTTCGAGGTCCGACAGCGTCAGCGTGTCGTCTGCCTGGTAGTAGTGCAGCGCATTCGGGTGGTTGACCTCCATCAGCTCGTCGAGGTCATCGACGATCGGCGTGACCGTTCCGTCGCTACGCAGCTGGAGGACCGCATGAACGGCATCGACCCCGCCGCCCGAGGCGATCGCGGCCACGCTGCCATCGGGCAGCGGGGTGAGGTCGTGGTCCGCCCCGCCATCAATCGGATGTTCGACGATGGTGAGCCCATCCATGGACACGCTGTAGATGCTGGCGCCATACGCGTTGAGGAACCACATGGTGCGGCCATCCCAGCTCAGCGTGGCACGGGTTACGTTCTGGATGACCTCTGGAATCCACCAGACGACGTCACCGTCGGTGTCGAAGATGAACGCGCTGGGCAAGCTGCTCTCCCCGGTCAGGGCAAGACCACTCGATGTGACCACGTAGCCGACGGCAGCGGAATCGCCGCCTCCCGTCTTCGTGAGAACGGGCACCCACTCGGGGACTGGGCCCGTTTCGAGGTCGAGCTCCTCGCTCGTGCACGTGCCGGCTCCCGAATCGACCACGATGCGAAACGAGTAGGCGGCACCCGCCTTCATGCCGAGCAGGAGCGTGCGAGCAGTTGGGGCAGGAACGTCGGCCGGAGCGACCAGGCCGAGATCCGAGCCCGTGGGACCAAACTCGAGATGCGCAGCCGTCGTCCCCTGAAAGTCCGACGACCAGGTCACGATGGTGACCGTGCCGATCGCGCTGCTCTGCTCGTGGGTCACGGAGAAGGTGCAGTTGTCGCCTTCCACATCCAGCGCGCCGCTGCCGCCCGACGCATTCGGTGCCCCTCCAAGCTCGCCGCCGGTTCCCGACCAGCCACCCGCGCCCGTCCCGCCAGCAGAGAGCTGGCCCCCGGCGGCCTGCGCGCCGCCGGCCTGCATGCCACCACTCGCCGGCGTGAGGCTGCCGCCGGCACCGTCGGCAGCGGGTGGCGTACTGCCCGAACAGGCCCAAAGGCCACACGGGAGGCCCACAGCGACTTTCCACCACCTCATCCGCATTGACCAAGCCAAGCCTCCTCTGGCTGGGCGCGCAGGGACCCGTGGTGGGTCAGAAAAGTGCAAACCGCCTCAGCGATGCGTGGCGACGAAATCCATCAGCCACGTCATGGCCGGACGCTCCGTCCCCCCAGAGCTGACGAGATAGGCAGTTGGCGCCCACATCAGGCCCTCTTGAAAGCCCCAATAGGTGATGCCGTGCACGTTCGGGTGCTCCCAAAACATGGTGATCGCCTCCTGCATGATCGCGAGCTGCTCCTGGTCGTCCGCACGATCGACGTCGAACTCCGTGATGTAGATGGGTAGCCCAAAGGTCTCGGTGAAGTGGTCGATGAACTCCTTCGCTGCGGGCACGCCTGCATCGGCGACGTCGTGCCCCTGTGCGCCAATGGCATCGATCGGAGCGCCGGCAGCGAGCACGGCCTGGAGAATCGAAACGAAATTGTCGTGGTCGTCCGGCCACTCGATGATGTTGTAGTCGTTGATGATCAGAATGGCGTTCGGGCAATACTGATCTGCCATCTTGAAGGCATTGACGATCCAGTCGTAGCCGGAGGCACCGTCGCCACCGAGGCCGTCTTTGTACGGCGGCGCGTGGTAGGTCGGCTCGTTCACTACGTCGATCATCACCGTATCGGGGAACTTCTGGCAGAAGGTCTGAATCCAGACCTCGGCGCTCGCAGCGACGTTGTCAGTCGTCACCCAAGAGGGCTGCTCGAAGTTCCAGAAGAACGCGTGCTCCTTGTAGATGATGCCGTGCTCGAGCGCGTAGTCGTACGCGGCCTCTACGGGTCCCCACACCCAGTCGCTCGCTGACTTGGGTTGTACAAAACCCCATTTCGAGTTGGCTTCCATCGACACTTGCATCCACTTGTCGGCAAAGTCCGGGATGATGTCGTTGTTCTTGTGCACGATGTTGCCGATGAACTTCGGCGGCAGATTGGACGGCGCGCCGCCCGTTGCGCTGACGGCACCGCCAGTGCCGCCGCCTTCGCTCGCGCCGCCGCTGCCGTTCGCACCGCCGCTCGAAGCGACCGCCCCGCCAGTGGCTGTGCCGCCTCCAGTTGTCGCGGCGCTCCCACTCCCGGTCGCTCCGCCGCTGAGGGCCGCGCCGCCTCCCGCGCCCACCGTGCCTCCGCTGCCCGGTGCGGCCCCCGGACCTGCGGCTCCCCCACTGGCCACGTACACCCCGCCGTCCAGTCCGGACGTCGAACAGCCTCCCATCAGCGTGACGCCAAGGCCCGCCAGGCCCAACCAACTCCTCATGACGACGAACTCCCCTGGGGCCCGGCCCCGCACGACCAATGCCAACCTACCTGTCTGGACTGGTCGCACTTTTCCTCCGATTAGAATCCGTTGTCATCACATATTTATGGCGTCAGTCGAGCAACTTTTGCGAGCCGGGTCCGGCCCGGACGCTCGCGGGCGAACTTTCCCCAAGAGCCCGCCCAGGCCCCCGCCAACGGCCAGGCGCGCGACGAAAGTTGAGCCGAAAGCCAGGCCCTGAAACGCCATCACTGCGATCTCTAACAATGCCTTTCAGGTCACACAGTTTCGCCGGGAAAGAAACATTGGTCTTTTGTGAGCTGGCGATCCCCCACTGGGGAACTTTCTTTACACGGGAAGTCGACTTGGCCAGCGGGGGCCGCGTCGCCACCAAATACGAAGCAACAAACGAGCGCTTCCATGAGCAATACGAGATTCAACCGAGTCGGCGCTGCCACAATCGGCCTGTCGGCGTTGGTCGCAGCAGGGTGTGGAGCGGGCAACATCCCTGACGGCAGCGGAGGGACGGCGAGCGGATCGGGCGGTGCGACCTCGACACCCGGAACCGGCGGAGCAGGCTCCGAGACGGGCCAAGGGGCCGCTCCGGCCATCGTCGATCAAAACGGGGACGGGCGGCCGGACTGCGTGCCGGGCATCTACCCGACCTCGCAGGTGCCGCGCCTGAAGTCCCGCGAGTACGACGCGACGCTCCGGGACCTCTTGGGCATCACCGGCCTGAGCGCTTCGAATGGCGACGCACCGTCTTCGCTCTTGCCGACCGACCAGGATGGCGCCCTGAGCGATCTCGGCTGGAGCTCGTACCAGACGGTGGCCGAGATGGTTGCCGCGCAGGTGATGGCGGACGCGACGGCAAAGGCCAAGTTCATCTCCTGTGACCCGGCTACTGCGGGCTGTATCGACACCACGATCACGACCTTCGGGCGGCGCGCGTTCCGGCGCCCTCTCTTGCCCGAGGAAGTCACGCTCTTCCAAGCACTCAACAATCCAGAGCTGACCGAAACCGGCACGCCTGACGAGATCGCCGAGCTGGTCTTGTACGGCTTCCTCGTCTCCCCGATGTTCCTGATGCGGACCGAGCTCGATACGACCCCGAACGGAGCGAACTTCGCGCTGTCGAGCCACGAGGTGGCCTCGCGGCTGTCGTACATGCTGTGGGGGTCGATGCCCGATCCGGAGCTCGACGCCGCCGCGGACGCAGAAGCGCTCTCCACCAAGGACCAGATCCTGGCCCAGGCCACGCGCCTTCTGGCCGACGACAGGGCGCGCGACATGGTGGCGGACTTCCACCGCCAGTACCTCCACATCCAGCTCAATTCGCGTTGGGACACCTTCGTGAAGGACCCGGCGCTCTTCCCGGAGTTCAACGAAGACTTGCGCGCGCCCATGACCGCCGAGGTGGAGATGTTCTTCGACACCACGGTTTTCGGCGGCGGGAGCTTCCAAGACCTTTTGCTCAGCACCTCGGGCTTCGTCAACGCCGACACGGCTCCGTTCTATGATCTCGGCGCGACGGGCCTCGGCACCGACCTCTCGCCCGTCGATCTGCCGGGCCGGCCGGGCTTTTTGACCCGCGTCGGTTGGCTCAGTGCCTACTCAGCCGCCTACCGCACGTCGCCCATCGTCCGCGGCGCCTTCATCGTGAAGGAAGTGCTCGGCATACCGATGAAGCCGCCGCCGCCAGGGGCTGCTCAAACACCCTTGCCCGACGACCCGACGCTCGACACCAACCGTAAGCGCGTCAATGCGCAGACCGCGGGCGGGGACTGCGCTTCCTGCCACCATACCTACATCAATCCCCACGGGTTCGTGCTCGAGGCGTTCGACACCCTCGGCCGTCCGCAGACGGAAGAAAGCGACACCGGTGTGGCCATCGACACGGCCGCCGACGTGTGGATCGACGGCGCAGCAGTGCCGGTGGCCGAGCCCACCGCGCTCATGACGGCCATCGCCAACTCGACCGACGCTCAATACTGGTACGCGCAGAAATGGGTGGGCTACGGCTTCGACCGCACGCCCAACTCACAAGACGCCTGCATCGTCGAGACGCTGGCGGCCAGCATCGGAGGAGGCGGCTATCGCGTCCTCGACCTGATTACCGACATGACCAAGACCGAGACGTTCACCGTGCGCGCCGTCGCAACCGGAGTTTCACCATGAACCGCAGAATCTTCCTCAAAGGCGTCGGTGGGGTCGCACTCGCGGCTCCCTTCCTCGGTTCTCTGCACGAAAAAGAGGCCAAGGCGCAGGCGACTCCGCCCCCACGCCGGTCGGTGGTCTACCACACGCACAACGGCTGCATCACCAATCGCTGGTTCCCCAAGGTGTCGAACGGTGCGCTGACCGCCGCTGCCTTCGAGGGCACGACGCTCGCAGGGCTCGCTCCCAGCTTGGACAAGCTGGTCTTTCCGCGTGGCCTCAAGATGTTCAACTCCTACGCGGAGATTCAGTCGGTCGACCCGCACGATCAGGCCATGGGCAGCAAGCTGACCTGCGCCACGATCGAAACCTCAGGTGACCGCTACGCCTCGTCCCACTCGATGGATCACGAGATTGCCAAGCAGATGAACGCCAACGGCGCGAGCCCACTCGTGCTGTCGGTCGCCGGTGGCTCCGGGGGCAGCATCAAGGACATCCTGTCCTTTTCGGGTCCCTACGAAGCCTTCCCGGCAACGACGAATCCGCAGACGGTCTACAATCAGCTGACCCAAGCGCTCGGCACCGGCGGCGGCGAGCCGACCGAGGCTGACTACCGCATCAAGCGCGGCGAGAGCGTGCTCGACTTGGTCAAGGGGCAGCTGGGCTACCTGAAGAGCCAGCCGATGAGCATGTCCGACCAGGAGAAGATCCAGGCTTGGGAAGACCTGCTGCGTTCGGCCGAAATTCCAATCGCGACCGCCGCCAACTGCGACCAGGCCACGGCAGACGAGATGGGCATCGAGTACTTCATTGCCCAGGCCGGCGGTGACTCGGGCGGCGGCAGCAGCGTGTTCGGTAGCGGCAACGTCAGCGAAGCAGCGTACAAGGCTGGCGGGTCGGCAATGTTCCGCCTGATGGCGCTGACCATGATCTGCGACCTCAATCGCTCCTTCATTTTCACCTACCCCGGCTACGCGATCTACGAGTTCTTGGGCCACACCCACGACCACCATGGCCTGTCCCACCGCAATGGCTCGTTCGACGTGGGCGGCACCTGCGTCGAAGGGGTGATCGACATGATCCACCAGATCGATCTGTTCGCCGCCGAGAAATACGTGGAGCTGGTGGAGCTGCTCAAGAGCATCCCCGAAGGCGACGTCACGCTGCTCGACAACACCGCCACCATGTGGCTACCCGAGCTCGCCGATGGCAACTCGCACAATACGAACAACCTGCCCATCGTCATCGCTGGCAGCCTCGGCGGCTACCTCAAGCAGGGTCAGTCCATCAACGTGGACGGCAGCGGGGACATCGACACCGGCAACAGCGAGGCGAACTGCACCGGCGGCAACAACGACAACAGCAACACGTTTGCGACCGCCTCCAATCAGGGCAGAACTCCGATCAACAAGCTTTTGCTCACCATCATGAACGGCTGCGGTTGCGTCGGTGCGGACGGCGAGCCCATGACGGAATGGGGCCAGTTCGACAGCGCAAGCGAGAGCGCGGGCATCACCAAGCCCGGCGAGCTGGATCAGCTGCGAGCCTAACGCTCGGTCGAGCTCCGGGCGGCTCCCGCCAGTCCGACGCGACTCGCGTCTTGGCTGGCGTCGCCGCCACGGGCTTGGGAAAGCGCTGGCTCCCCGGCGAGCCAACGCGCCGCCACCTCCCCCCCGAGTCGCGCTCCGTCCTGAGGCTCCCGAAGTAGGAGCTCGAGGGCCCAGGCGAGGTCGAGGGGGCGCATGTCGAGACCAAAGCACTCGGCCAGGGCCAGCTGCAGACCCGCGCTGATGGCGTGAAAGGCCCGAATGGGCTCGACCAGCACGTGGCCGGCCAGCTTGCCCTCGAAGGCGGCCTCACGCGTCTCCGGATCGTGGAGCTTTTTCGCGCACACATCGGCGTCGAGTGAGTTCATGCCGCGACAGGAGAGCGGGCGCACCGGGTAGATGGAACAGGCGTGCCGTTCGAGAAACGGACACGGCAGGTCGGGCGAGACGCGCTGTCGTGAGTCGAGGTCGCGGGTTTTGTCGCGGAAGGCGGCGAGGCGCGTGCGCAGTTCCTCCAGCGCTTCCGGGCCGCGCGTCTCCAGCAGATGAGCCAAGATCGCCAGCGCTTCGGGGGGAGTGACGCCCACGCTTTGGTAGCAACAGTGGTCGCAGCCCGACCGACAGGCGACGGCGCCTACAGGCGCTCGGGCCAAGATGCCGCCCACCAAGGTCGAGGTGGAGTCCATGGCAGCTCGACCGAGGTCGGCCGCACGAGCGGCGCTCCGCTCCACGGCGAGGGCCGCAAATGCGGTATTGGCGGCCGCCACGGTCAGGCGATTCTGCCAGTCCTCGAGGAATACCGGCTTGACCAGATCCAAGCGCGCGCGACCGGTCGCTGGGTCTCGAGCGAGCGCCAGGTGCACTCGCCCATCCGGCCGTCGCTCGACGCGCGCGGTCGAAACAGCGCCACCCGCTGCTGCCCGCTTGCGGGACCTCTTGCGCTGCTTCGGGCGTCCAGCGCTCATGACGTCTCGCTCATTGCATGGCTGCGCCCATGGCAATCCACTCGGAGATGAAGTCCAGGTATTCCTGCGGCGCGCACGGAGTCGTGCTGCAGCCGTCCGGCATGCCCCATTCCGGGTCCTCGCAGGCGCGACTGAGTGCCTTGATGAACGCGCTGTTCTCGGGATGACCAGGGTCGACGAGGGGCGAGTCGGCGCAGCGCGGGATGTGCTGATTGAGCAGAGTGTCGGTGAGCTTGTCGTAAGGCGAGTGATCCGGACGGCGTGGGAAGTCTTCCCAGGTATCGATCAAGAGCAGGGGCTCGTGACCTCCGTGGCAAATCGACGATGCACAGCCCTGCTTGATGACGCACTGGAAGACCGCAGCGTACGTCCGGGGCAACGTCTCGGGTGCGTTGCAGTTGAACGTGGCGCCACCGGTGCCGGCGCCACCGGTCGCGGCGCCACCCGTCCCCGCACCACCGGTCGCCACGCCACCCGTCCCGGTACCACCGGCCGCGGTGCCGCCCGTCCCCACCACACCGCCCGTCCCGGCGCCGCCGGTCCCCATCGCCCCGCCAGTGCCGGCGCCACCCGTCCCGACGGGCGGCATGGACTCGCCGCAGGCGAAACAAACAAAAGTGAGCAAGAGTGGCGTCAAGCCGAGCGCAAATCTCATCTAGTGATCGTTGTTCGAGCTCGGCCGTGCGGCTCAAGATTCCTCGACCTCAGCGAGCGCCCGCCGGTTCTCGTGCGACAGCAAAGGAGAATTGCAGTCGCGCGCAAGGGCTTCGAGCCGCGCCTGGACTGCGCGCGCAGCGGTCGAAAGCGGGCTCGTTGCCGCAAGCAGCGCGAGGCGGTCGAGGCCGGGTCCCTCGGGCGACCAAAGCACCTCACGTCCGAGCGCCAGCACCTTGAACACGGGATTGCCGGCGAAGGTGGCGAAGGGCAATTGATCGGTCGAGGCAAGGACGAGTGGAAGCTCGGCGCCAGCGAGCACCCGCTCGGGGCCGTAGCAGCCGACCTCGAGGCCACACTCCTTCCCTGCCAACGCCAGATCGGTGAAGTTGACGTCTGCCGTGATGTCCTGACCACCCGGGCGCGTGTACGGATCGTTGGCGCGCGGGTGGTAGTCACCTTCGTCGCAATAGATGCGCAGCGGAAACCTGCCATGGCGAGCGGCGTGAACCAGGCCCAGGGTGGTGTCCCCATAGTCGATGGTCACGACCTGGCCAGCGCGGAGGGCCAGGCCGAGCTCGCGGACGAACGTGACGGCGTGCACGTTCACGTAGAGGACGACCCCCGACTCCTCGCCGGCGAGCGCGTGGGCATACTCGGCGGCGCCCCCAGCCAGGACGTGGCAAAGCGCCGGGAAGAACTGGGCCGGCGCGAGCAGCTCCTCGAACCACAGGCCATCGATCCCTCTCGTTCGCTCTGGCTCCGGCAGACCGTGGAGAAACGTCATCACTTCGCAGAAGGTGGCCCGATCGAGCAGTAGGTCCTCTGCATGCTCGATGGCGGGTAGAAGCTCGCGCAGGCGGGCATTCGCCGTCCGACATGCGTCGGTGAGTGACGATGGCAAAGCCCGAGTGACCTCGGTTTCGAGGCGGGGAACGACGAGCACTGCTTGCGCAGCGCCGTCGGACGACAACACGACCTTGTGTACGCCGAAGGCGTCCGGGAGCTCGTTACTGACGACGAAGCCAACCAGGCCCTCGGGAAAATCCCGACGCAGCGCCTCAGCCGGGTGCCGCGCGTCGCCCGAGCACACCCGCACCGCGGGCCAGCCACCCACCAAGAGATCTTCTTGCTTCTGGCGCAGTCCGTCGGACAGCTCGTAGATGCGATAGTCGAGCCGTTCGGCGAAGGCGCGCCAGTCCGGATCGCTTTGACTCCGCAACTTCACCTGGTCGACCACGTCGCGAGCGAGCCGGCCGTTGCCGGCGCCAAACTCGACGAGCGGAAATGCATCCTCCGGTGTCAGCCGTCCGGCACGGACCAACTGGCGATGAACCTCGAAGGCCCAGCTCGCCACCCAGCGCCCGTAGTGCGGGCTGAGACTCTCCGGATGGGTGGAAAAATGGCCACCTTGGCCGATCTGCACGCGATAGCCGTAGTAGCCGAAGCGAGGCTCGTGCAAGACGTCGTCCATGTAGGACTCGAAGCTCGGCAGCAGGCGCGCGAGCTCGGCCACGTGCTCCGCCGGAGCGGCCATCCCGCCGACGACTTCCGGGTTTGCCAGCGTTCTCACGCGGCGCGTCTTCGGTAACCGGTCGAGCGCGGCTAGAGTGCCCTCCTCCTCCACGGGCGCGATCGAAACCGCAGCCGCAGGGACCTGGTCGTCCCAAGTGCCCCGCCCCACCGCCGTCTCCAGCCGCTCGATCAACGTGGCCAGCGGCTGCGCTCGCTCCTCGCCTTCCCGCAAGCGGAGCAAATCCCGGCGCTGCTCGAGCTCCGTCAGGTTCCACCACGGACGCCGCGGGTCATCGACCCAGTCGTCGGCCAAAGCGCCCGACCCAGCCAAAAACCGGCTCACCCACGGCGCGTAAGCTCGACCTTGCCTCGAGCGAGCGAACCCTCTCAGAAGGCGGCGCGCCGCCTCCTCACCCTCCGCACGTTCACGACCGAGATCCTGATAGCGCAGGCCCAGCCCGCGAACGAGGCCAGCACAGGCCAGGCTGGGACTCGACACCAACACCGGCAGCCCAACGAGATCCTCGCCAATGTGCCAGTCCTCGTAGGCCATCAGCTGCACCAGAAAGAGAATGAACCGATTGGCCTCGACGCCGCGCTCCAGCCGCCGAGCCGCCGTCAGTCGGACCTCGAAGCTCCCATCGGCCCCGTGTTTCGCCAAGAAGTCACCGTCGTTGATCAAGACGTCGGTGATGGCCGTCCCGTCCTGCTCGTCGTAGTGATAGGCCAGCGCAGCCAAGAGCTCCGTGGTCACCTCCGCCGTGGCCGAGCGGTCCAGATACAGGGCCCGTGCCTCCTCCGTCTCCAGCAAGTCGAGACGCGCAGAACCCAGGCCAAAGCTGAGCGGAGAGTAGCCTTCGGGCAGGGAAAAACTCGCGCCGCGCCCCACGCCGTCCACCTCGAACAGGTGCTGTGGAGTCAATAGGTATCGGTTGAGTTTCTGGCGCCGGAACTGACGGGCGTGCTCGAAGGCGCGCTCGGGAACGAGTCGCTTGCTGCGCCCGCCGACGCCCTCGCCATCACTGACCAGTGGCAAGAGGAGCAGCGACCGCTTCTCCCCGCGCGCGCAACGGATGTTCCACGACAGGACCCCGAGGCTCCCCGTTTCGACCTCGAGTGGGCCGCTCCGCTCGGTCAGGCGCGCCAGATGTTGCTCGAGCTCCGAAACACCCACCCGCGCTTCGACAGCTCCAGTGTAGAGCCGCGCGATCTCCGGTGTGATGAGATTGTCCCTAGACCAGCGACTCGACAGGAGCGCCGACGGGCAGAGCAGGCTCTCGGCTCGCTGGGACATGGCGAGAGTCTACGTGGATGCGCGCGATTTGCCCTGAGCGCTCGCTCAGGGCGCAATAGCCCGCCTCACGGATCGACGTTCAGCGTCGCCCAGCCGCGCTCCGGCAAGTTGAACGACAGCTTCTTGCCGAGTACGGCCACGGTCACGTCCTTGGCGGCGCCATTGTTGTAGAGCACCGTGGTGACGCTGCCGTCGAGGTTCTTGAAGGCCAGTGCGTCGCCGCCGCTCACGTCGAGGCGGGTTGCGCCGGGATCGACGTACTGCGAGATGTGACGGAAGACGAAATACGTCGGCGTTAGGTTCAGCTTCTTGGCCTGCAGATCCACGGTGAGCAGCGCATTTTGGGCCCAAATGCGGGTGGTATCGATCTCACCGACGCCGCCCGTATCGAGCACCATGTTCCAAGCGGAGTAGGAGGTCACGCCGGCCTTGATCCACTCGCGGATGAGGCCCCAGCTCTCCTCGGCATAGGCATGGTTGTTGGGCGCCGGCTGCACGTGGCCAGCAATGCTGCCGGGAATACCGGGCGGCAGCGATTGCCCGCTGAACGGGTAGTTGCCGCACTTGTGCTCCGTCTGCCAGATCTTCAGGTTGGAATCGAGGCCCAGGCTCCCCATCTTGCTCAAGAGGCCCCACTGCAGACCGTAGCCCTTGATGTAGCCCTTGGCCGTCTGGTTCTGCATCACCGTCTGCAGAAGCGAAGCATCGGAGTCCGGGTTCGACATCGTGCCAATGAAAATCTCGGCCGTGATGCCCTGGTCGGCGAAGGTCGGCCCCAAGTAGCCGCCGATGAAGTCGGCCATGCCGCCCCCGGTCCAGCCACACGATGGATAATTCTGCGAGTAGCCGGGCTCGTTCTGCGGATGGATCGCGGAGATCGGAATGCCTTCCGCCCCGTAGGAGGTGACGAAATTGGCCAAATAGTCAGCGAACGCCTGGAAGGTCGTGGGATCTTCCTTCATGGTGCCGCCGTCGTAGCCGCCACTGCTACCGCCGCTCTTCATCCATGGTGGCGGAGACCAGGGGCTGCCCCAGAAGTAGATGTTCGAGCTCGCGGCCTGCGCGGCGTGAATGAACGGGATCAAGAGCTGCTTGTCGCGTTCGATGGAAAACGCGGCGGACGCGGAGTCCTGCAGCGAGTAGCGGGGCGCTACGGCATAGTCGCTGGCACCGATTGGAATGCGTCCGTAGACGAACTTCGCGCCGTCGACTGCGTCGTACAGGAGGGCCAGGGCCTTGGCGCGCTCTGCCTCCGTGAGCTGGAGGAGATCCTGCCAGCCTTCCTCATTGAAGGAGCCGCCGAACCCGGTGAAAACTTGTTTGGTCGTCTCGGTCACGGTCACGTCCGCGTTCGCGGTGGACTCGGTGACGGTGCCGTCGGTCTTCCAGTAAGAACAACCTTCGAGCGTCGGTGCGCAGGCGGAGCCTTGCGCCGAGGTGATGAGCGGGGGGCGTTCGACGACGATCGGACCGCTCCCGCCGGTGCCAGGATCGCTGCCCCCGGTGCCAGGGTTGCTGCCGCCCGTACCGGGATTGCTGCCCCCGGTCCCAGGATTGGCGCCGCCGGTGCCGGGAGTGCTGCCACCAGTCCCCGGGCTGCTGCCGCCAGTCCCGGGATTGCTACCGCCGGCGCCCGGAACGCCCGTGCCGCCAGTCCCGCTGCCGTCGCTCGGCGCTGCCCCCACGCCGTCCGGCCCTGGCTGCGCGGTCGGCGCACAGGCGAACGTCGCCAGGGCGAGGCTCGCGAAGGAAAGGGTCAGGAGGGAAACGAGGGGACGGCGGGCAAAGGAGGCGGCTGCTGGGCGCATCTGGGTCACGAGGGATTCTTTCGTTAGCGGAGCGTCAGCATGGACGCCGGTGCGCTCCCCTTCAAAGCACGACGACTCCGGACGCCAAGAATGAGACGCAGAGCACGCAGGCAGGCCGAAATAGTTGAGCCTCGTCCGAGGCGCCTCCGCGGTGCAAGCGCTACCAAGCCTTGGCGGGCTTCGCCGCACCGCTGGGGCATTGTGCCTCGCTCGTGGCGCGAACGGTTGTCCCGGCAGCCGCTCTCGGCATGTGTTTCGCCCGCGCGCTCGGCCCTTCGAGCCAAAACAACAGCTGGCACATCGAATGCATCAAGGCCTGCTCACTCGACGGGAGCAAACCATGCAACACGAGAAACGAACGAACACGACGCACTTGGGCTTGAGGTACGAGGCGGACTTCATCGCGCACCTGGAGGAGCGATTTCAGGTGAGCCACGGGACGGCCCGCGCTCTGCTCGAGTCGTGGATGCAAGGACTCGACACGGGGAGCGCGGCGGACGACGGCCCAGGGTCTCGGCCAGCCCAGCCTGACACCCTCGGTCCACCCCCGCAGCGCCTCGAGCATTGGCTGACGGTTGGGCTCGAACGAGTCGCCTCGGAGGAGACGGAACTGTATTTCCGCCGCGGCGCCCAAGGGTAAGAGTCACGTCCGCGTCGGCGGATGTTTGCAAGGTCTTCTCCGGAGTGACGTCAAGCCGCGACGTGAAGACGACACGTTGCGCAGACATGACGCTGCTGCTCGGCGCCGTCGCCTTCATGTCGCTGGCAATTTCGGCGTATGCGCATTTCTGCCTGGCACGGAAGCTCCGGCAAGTGCCCGCCGAGGCGACGACCACGCCCGCGATCAGCGTGCTCAAGCCCCTGCGCGGCCTCGATGCTGGTCTCTTGGAGAACCTGGTCGCGATCTGCGCGAGCGACTACCCCGACTTCGAGGTCATTTTTTGTGCCGCAGATCCCGACGACCCCGCGTTGCAAGTGGCTCGAGACGTGCAGTTGCTCTGCCCCGAGCGCCCCATCCGAATCCTCGTCGGTGACCTCGGGAGCGGCCTGAACCCCAAGATCCGCCTGCTCCGGCGGATGCTACCCCACGCGCGGCACGACTGGGTGTTGGTCTCGGACTCCAATGTTCGTCCCGACCCCGACTACCTGCGCGCTCTCATGGCGACCCAAACGGACACGGGCGCGGCGCTCGTCCACAGCCTCCTGCAGGGAGTGGGTGGGCGGGGACTCGGTGCGCGGCTCCAGAACCTGCAAATGAACGGCTGGGTGGCCTCGTCGATCGCCCTCGCTGATGCCGGAATGCACCCCGGCGTGGTCGGAAAATCCATGCTGATTGAACGTCGCGCCCTCGCGGACGTCGGGGGCCTGGAAGGGGTGCAGGACCTGCTCGCCGAGGACTACGTGCTGGGCACGCGCTTCAGAGACCGAGGGCACCGGGTGGCCCTTTCGCCGCACCTCGTGCCCGTCGTCGGGGGACCCCTCGACACGAGGGGCTTCTTGGATCGGCAGCTGCGCTGGGCGCAGATCAGACGGCGCAGCACTGGAGCCCTGTTCCTGGGCGAGCTCTTCGTGCAGCCGCTGCCTTTCTTCGTGGCGCTGGCTTGGTGCGGGCAGCCCGAGCACCGGGTCATCGCAGCACTCGGGATGACGCTGAAGTGGTCCCTCGATGCGGCGAGCTACGTGCGCCTCGATCGGGACGGGCAAGCGCTCTCACTACTGCTCCTGCCGCTCAAGGACACGTTGGCCCCGTTCCTCTGGCTCGTGGCAGCGTTTCGCACGCGTGTGTCGTGGCGCGGCCATCCGCTTCGCGTCGGCCGCGGCAGTCAGCTCGCGCCGGTCACTCACGACCCCTTCGACATCCTCTTCGACCGTGCGTAGACCAGGCGGTCGCCTCTCGCAGCGCTCGTCTACCGGCCGTTCAGTAGCGCGCGAGCAGCTGCTGCCACGACGCGTAGCGTTCACCGGCGCCAGCCCAGCGGCAGCTGCGCCCCGTGGCGTAGAGCGCAATGGCGCCACGCGGCGTTCGGCAGTAATTCAGGCCGCGTCCGAGCGCCCGCGCGGCTTCGAGTGCGGCGCGGCGGGTAGCAGGAAGGTCGCTGCCGGCCAGGGTCTTCCATTCGGCTACGGGCAAGTGCGGTCCAGCCTGGAGCTGCCAGAGGCCGATGGCGCGACCGCTGTCACATTCGCCGATCTCGGTCCGGCAGCGTCCTTCGTGGACGTGGCGCGCCAAGCGCGTCTCATGATAGGCCTGTGAGAGCAGCAAGAACGCGAGCTCGCGTGCATCACCGCGATAGAGCGGCGTACAGCCCGGGCGCGCGCCCGCGCCCGTACAGGTTGCCAGATCGGCGGCCTCGGCGATCGCGGTGCTGATGGTCGTGAGTCGTGCCAAGCGCTCGCTTTCGGTTTCGACGTCCGCATGAAACGGACGCAAGGACAGAAGCGCAGCCAGCAGGGATAGTTGGAGCATGATGTCTCGAGGCCCCCCTCTCCCGAAGGGGCGCGAAACCTAAACGACGATCGCGCAGCGTCAAGGCGCTCAGTCGGTCAATATCGGTGCGGGTTGCCCTTCGCACGAGAACTCCGTTTTGGATCCGGCACTTGAGTGAAGAGCGCCGGGACGCCGCGAGGCGGTGTTATTCCAGTGTGAGCGTGCTGCCACCGGAGAGGCTCACGTTCTGCTCGGGCTCACCGTGCACCACGATCACACCACCGCCCGAGGCAGCACCGGTGATGGCGTCCGATACCGAGAGCTCAGCCCGGCCTCCGCCGGACATCGACAGATTGACCTCATTCACCTCGAGCTCCTCCGCATCGAGGTTCCCGCCGCCGCTCATGTCGATGAACATCGCCGTGGCGGTGCCCGCGAGCTCCCAAGTCCCGCCGCCGCTGCTCGAAACACGCAGCTCCTCCGCGCTGAGCGCCTCGACCACGGTGTCGCCGCCGCCGCTCGTGCTCAGGCGCACGTCGGGAGAAGCCAGGCTCTCGAAGCGCGTGCTACCTCCACCGCTGGACTCCAGCGTTAGGCTCGGTGTGTCGAGCGCTCCGATCAGCACCGTCGCTCCGCCCGACGAATGGATCACCTCGAGCTCCGGAACCTCCACCTCGATGACCATGGGCTCGGTGGGCCCGTAGACGGCGTTGGTGTCGATCCAGTCGATTTGTAGGCTGTGATCGAGCACTTTTACGGACACTTCGTCGATCAGGTTGTCGTCCCCCGCGATACGCACCGAGGTGCTCGTCCCGATCTCGGCATGCACCTCGAGCCCACTCGCCACGTCGATCGTGTCCACGCCCTCGCTATCGATCTCGATCGTCTTCTCGTCCGGGTTGCCCGAGCCGTTCACGATGCGGCAGCCGGGGAGGGCCGACAAAGCCACGGCCACGAGAGCGGTGATGAAGGGAGGGCGGAGGGGGAGAGCCATGGCCAATCCCCTACCACGGGACGACGCCCGAGAGATCAATGCCTGCACGAGAGCCAAGAAGCCTAGGTCGTCAGGGTCACATCAAACGCGGTGAGGATGGGTGCAAGATCGCACGCGACTGCGAACTCCGCAGAATCGCCAGCAACTTCGCCGGCGCAATGAAGGCCGTACGCGATTCGGCCTCCGTCGCCGTACCAGAGCGCGCCCGAGTCCCCCGGACCCGAAAGGTCGTTCAAGGGTGTGTCGACGGCGCCTGGCGGCAGGCGCAGGCGGAAACCAACCACTCCGCGCGGCGCGAAGGGGTATTTGTAGATTCCACGTCCCTCCACCACCGCCTCGGTAATGCCGGTGGTCCGCCCTGATTTCTGAAGCAGGGTACCAGGCTGCGCCGTGCCAACTTCCTCTGCCGCCTGCCTGACGCCAATCGGCACCCGACTGAACGTTCGAGATCCGTTGAGCTCTGCCACGGCTGCGTCGCTTCTCCAGGAATCTTGCTGGAAGAATCGGCGGAGCGTGGCGACAGAATCGCGGTCCGCATTCCCGCCGTCATCGCGGGCAGGCTGCAGGATTCGGTCCCCGACCTCGGGACGAAACACGTTGACGAAGACATGTGCAACGCTCAGAAGAAGCGGCTGACGACTTGCCCTATCGAACACGATCGCGCCGAGGGTTCCCGCTCGACAACCGGCCGCCGCGATGCTCATCCCTGGTCGCAGCTCCTCGTTGCGCCCTCTTCGCTTCACGGACGCAGTTCCCGCCTGGTGCAGATACTCGGCTTCGATGACGTCGGTGACCACGCCCTCGATTGAGGACGGGAGCATGAGGTCAGCCGGCACGTCGCCGGGCCGTAGCTTTCTTCGGACATGAAAGCGCACACAACTCCGGCCGACCCCCTGACCGCCCTCGTATTTGACACCCCGATCGATCGCGGTGATGTCACTGCGCGACCCGAATTTCTCGATGGCGCTCGTCAGCGCGCGTTCAATCGCTCCGTCTTCGGCGTCTGCTTCCACCTCATCCTCGATTTCAGTTGCCAATTATCGGGATGTCCACGGCGAGAAATCCACCAAATTGAGCGACGCCCGTGGTGCCTCCGCCCTCGAGGGTGCGCAGGTCCGGAGTAAAGCTCCCGCCAACGCCGAGCACGAACGGAGAACGCCCGAGGGACGCGATGTAGAAGAGGCCCGGCGCAAAGAGCTGGGCGAACTCCACGTCCGGCGTCGTTTCGACGACCACCAGATTGTCGCTCCCGTCATCGCTCAATCGGACCGACGCCACGTTGCCGATATCGATGAGCTGCACGTAAAAGCCCATACGACTACGACCTGAACAGATCGGCCAGCTGAACTCGGTCCCCACCGAAAGGACTGGATTCACGACAGCGCCATTGCTGACCTCTTGGCCGGGGGTATCGAAGGTGATCTCGTAGGCGGGCTTGATGCCCACGTATCCGTTGAGCGCTACGCTGAACTTGTCGAACTTCGCCTTCCAAGTGCCCACGGGGGCCGCAAAATTGTCGAGTGCGGTCGCGACACCGTCGCTCGAGTCCGCTTGGGCGATATCTGCCACGAGCGTGAGGGTGGCGCGCACTTTCGGGTCGACTTTGCAATCCGTGCTTTTCCCACAGAAGAAGAGCTCGGCGAGCGTCGTCGACTCGGCGACCTGGACTACGAACGAGCTCCAATCCCGATTCGTGCCCAGGACGACCAGCTCCTCGATCTCCTCGAGTGCGTCGGAAATCCTCTGGTCGTGGCCAGCACCGCTGCCAAGTAGATAGGCCTGTCGAAGCACGGCAAAGGCAGCGCGAACGGCATTGTCCCGGTGAACATCCGGGCCTGTCGCGCTCTCGATGAGGCGTGCCTCGGACACCATTTCGAAAAAACTTTCGATGAGGGCAATGCCCGCCTCGGTGCTAGTTGCGAACGAGCGATCGGCCACGGCTCTTGCGACCAACGACACAGATGGCGCCGACAGGTTTGGAGCACTCGCTAGGACCTCCTCCTTGGCCCCTGCGAGGGCCTCAGCCGCCTCGGCGATTGCCTTCCACATCGGATCGCACTTGGCCTGGAGCTCCTTGACGTCCTCCTCGGGGCCGGATTTCGTGATGGCGTACTTTCGAACCCGGATGTCGCCGGCCTCAACCCGAAGCAACGGCTCCAACTTCTTTTCCGCCCGCACCCCATTTTGGACCGCGTACGCCACGTCCAAGGCACACAGCAGTTCCCCATGCTCTTCGACGGCGCCAGGCTGAGCGACGAGGTGCAGAACCGCGCTTTCCGGCAGTGCGTCCCAGTCTTTGATGAGCGCGGACCGCATGGCGCCCAGGCCAATGCGCGGCGTCTGCTTGTCGTAGAGCGCACACAAATTGGGAAACAGGTGGCTCGATTCGCCCTTGCAGAGCGAGGCGAGGACGCGCTCGGAGGCGACCTGGCTCGTCGTCTCCTCCGCCCGCTTGACCAAGAAGTCGGCGACGCCTTGCGCAACGACCGACGCCGCTCCCGCCGCAAAGGCGGCCTCGTTCTGGGCTACCGTTGTCTTGTCCTGAGCCGGTGGCGTGGTGGGCGTCGTGGCGGAACCCGCGGCGGGCGCGAGCGGCTCACCGTTCATGCGATAGAGGTCCCTCAGGCGGTTCCTTTTCTTGGCGTCGGCGGGGTTGTTCGCTCCGGCGCACAGCTCCTTTCGGAGCTTCAGGAATTCCTGCTTCTCGTTCTGGCAGACGAGCTCTGCCGGCCACCGTTCCACGTTGCTCGGATTGCAGAGCGTCCCCCACTCGGCATCCGTGAGCTCCGGGAGGTCGGTCGCACCTGCTAGGTCGATGCAGGCAGCGGGCGCGGGCGGGGGAGTCGTGGTCGGCGCTTGAGCAGACGCCGAACGAGCGAACGTGATTGCGATGACGAGCAGCAGTGCCCATTCGCTCCGACGCCGCAGTGCTGCGCTTCGTGCACCCGAAACAACATGCCATTTGGACTTCATTTTGATTCTCCGATTTCTCGTGACCATTGAGCTCGCGCACTGGCGCAGCCAGCCCTCTGGGCTCCTGTGTGCTGGGTGCCTGACGGCGGGCAGACTGCCTCAGGGGAGCGGCGCCCGGTACGCCAGCAGGCGGTCGGCAGGGAACAGCGCGAAACAGACCTCGTCCCAGTCGACCCCGCCACCCTGGTTGCCGCCGAGGAGACGGATGCGGCCGTGGTCCATGCCGTCGAAGAATCCGACGTGGCCTTTCCAGGAGTCCGGATGCTCGCGCCACAGCACGACGACGCAACCCGGCACGGGATCGACCAATGGCCTGCCCCACTTCAACCAAGATCGGGCTGTCGCGTTGTTCGTTCCAGCGAGGCCGGCTTTGGTGACGCACCAATTCACGAAGGCGGAGCACCAGCTCGTTTCGTCGCTGTTCGTGTCGAGCCCGGTCGAGTTCAGATACTCCTCGACCCGTGGGTTGTACTTCGGGCCCGGAATGTCGCGAACCCCGATCTCTGCACGTGCGATATCCATCGGACTAGCCATTGATCACCCCTCTCTCGGACTTATCTCATGAACCAGAACCGCGTTCGTTGGTCATTTTCTCGTCACCCGAGCGGCTCGCCAGTCTCCCCCGGTCGCTTCTGCATCCGATGCACGCCTGTCAGCAGCAAATTCCGCAGCTTTTTCCGCGCTCGATGGACGCGTGTTCCCACCGTCGCGATCGGCACACCGAGCGCGCGAGCCGCCTCCGCGAGCGACAACTGCTGCTCGACACGGAGCCTATAAGCCTCCCGCAGTTGTGGTTCCAAGAGTGCCAGGCACGTTTCGACCTCCTGAAAGTCGAACGTGCGCCACACCGGTTCTTCGGCAAGAGCCGACGGGTCGACTCCCATCGTTCCATCGCTCAGGTCGACCCGGGGGTAGCGCCGCGAAGCGCGGTGGCGGTCGGTGCTCAGGTTTCGCATGGTGACCGCCAACCAGCGCTTGATACCTTCCACGGATGAGCGCTCGGGACAGCGAGTGAGCACACGGACGAGACTGTCCTGAAGCAGATCCCACGCATCCGCTTTATTGCGTGTCAAGCGCACGGCCCGCGCCAACAGCTTTGGCCCCGAAGCACGCATCAACTCGCTGAGCTCATCGCGCATCACTCCCCCCGACAATAACGTAACGCCCGCTCTCCGCAGGCGGCCATGGTTAATTCTTCCTCCGCCGCAAGGTTCGCGTCCCGAGCACGACGTGACTGAATGCACGCCTGCGTGGCGCCCGGACACCGGCCGCATGCAATGCGCTCGGGCCGAAACCAGCAAGAAACGAGCTATCCCGTTGCTTCTCGCGTCGGGCCCGGAACTTTGTTGGGGGCTTGGTAGTGAGCCCCCTGGGTTTCCCGCTGCCGCGAGGCCACCACAGCGTAGGGGCAACCGGCCTGACCGGTTCTCCCACGAACGCCGCTCGTCGCTCCCCGGCGTCTACTGGTCCGGCAACTGGTCCGCCCGAGCGGAAGAATAACCCAAAGACGCAAGGTCGAGACTAACGTACAGCTAGTCCCGAACCCGGAAAGCACGATAGGCGCGAACAATGCTGGAAACACCTGTCTCGTCGTTGTATTCGGGGGTAGCGAGCGCTCCCCGGAGCCCAGCTCATCACGGGGGGCAGAAAGTGCCCATGCGGTATCGAGCGGTCATCGTCGAGAACGAGGAACTGTCACTCGCTCGCCTCCGTCGGCTCCTGTCCTCGTTCCCGACCCAGGTGGAGGTGGTCGGCGAGGCGACGACCGGCCCGGAAGCCGTCGAGCTGATCAAGAGCGTCAAGCCGGACGTGGTTTTCCTCGACATCGATCTACCAGGGCTCGATGGGTTCGAGGTGCTGGCACTACTGGACCAACAGCCTGCCGTCATCTTCACGACAGCGTTCAACCAACATGCCTTGGACGCTTTCAAGACGCATGCCATCGATTACCTGCTCAAGCCGATCGACGTCGCGGACGTCGACCGCGCGCTCCACAAACTCGATGCCATGGGGTTTGGCGGCGACCAGCTAGCGCGGCTGATCGAGCGACTGGCGCCAACGACTACCCGCTATCTCTCGCGGTTCCCCTGCAAAGTGGGGGACCGGACGATCTTGCTTCAGGTGAGCGATATTCTCTATTTCCAGGCGGACAACAAGTACACCTCCGTCTACACGACGGACCGGGATTTTCTGGTCGACACCCCCCTCGTGGAGCTCGAGAAGAAGCTCGACCCCGCCGACTTCGTGCGCATCCATCGGGCGACGCTGGTGAACGTCGCATGGATCGAGGAGCTGCGTCGTTCGGAAGACGGTCGCTTTCGCGTGCTCCTCAAGGGCGTGAAGCACACCGAGCTGCAAGCCAGTCGTACGTACGCCGAAAATCTAAGGAAACTCTAGACGTTGGTTTCACATCGCAGACAAATAGCGTTGGTGCTCGAGTAGCTGCGCCTTGTGCGCCGCTCCGTCACCGCGGGCAAGGGGACACATGGAAAACACTCTGTCGCAACTACTCGCCAACGACACACCAGTTCGCGGCGAAGGCAAATGCCAAAACCCCACTACCCTCGACCGCGAGCGATGGGAGCTGCTCGACGATCTGCAGAACAACATCCTATCGAGCCACCGCAAGTCGAACACCAACTTCTACTTCCTGCGTTTCCCGGACGGCGATCCGACGCAGTGGAAGTACCTACTCGGGATGTTGGCGCGCACCGGCATCGAGCGAGAGGTCCTTTTTCGAACCCTTCGCGATCCAGACGTCGTGGGGAGCCTCCCCGAAGGCACCTTCAAAGAGTTCTTGCAGCAGACCGGTCAGCGCAGCGGGCCACTCTACCTCGACGAGGAGACTTACAAGAAGATCACGGATTTCCGACTCGTGTCCGAACGAGACATGGGGCGGCAACTCTCGAACGGAAAAGCGCCTGCGTACATCGTGTCGCTGCTCCTGAGTAGCAAGGGGTACAAGAAGCTGGGCGGGCTCTTGCCCGAGGATCCGGCCTTCGGCGAGGGCATGGCAGCACGCAAGCAAAAGTTGAACGACGTCTGGCCGAAGGGGGAGAAGACGGGACCGAATGAGGAGAAGGATCCATATAGCGATGCCGACGCACTGCTCGTCGTCGCCTTCGACGGAGATCCCAAGGCAATTGGGGAGCCGCTCGAGGTGCTCGAAAGCGTGGTGAAACGATTCTCGGACTGCGTCCACATCGACCGGGGCCAGGTCCTCCGAACCAAGGACAAGGACGGCGCTGAGAGCAAGAACCTGATCGAGCCGTTCGGCTTCGCTGACGGGGTCAGTCAGCCTCGGTTCTACGAGAGGGACCCCGGGCTTCCTCCGCCGGCCCACGAGGTCGTGTACTCGAGCCTAGGAGTCGCCCTGGTCCCCGACCCGAATGGGCGAACACCCTACGCTGCGGGCAGCTACTTCGTGTACCGCAAGCTGCGACAGGATATCGAGGCGTTCTACGCGCAGGCCCAAGCAATGGCGACAGCCGGCGGGCGCCAGTTGGAGGAGGTTCTGGAAGAGCTGATCGGTAGAAAGCGCGACGGCTCTTCGTTGTTCGGAAACTCCGCGGAGGACAACACTTTCGACTACACCAAGGATGCCAGGGGCGAGCGTTGCCCCTTTCATGCCCATGTGCGACGCGTCAACCCGCGGAGCGACGTCCCCGCCCTCGAACGCCGAGCACTCGTTCGACGTGGCGTTCCGTATGGTCCGGCCATCGAACGCAAGGACAACGGAGAACCGAAGCTGACGGGCGGCAAGGTCCAGCTTGCTCCGTCCGAAACGCAGGAACCGTCTGCAGAGGTCGGGCTACTGTTTTTTGCGGCGCAAGCGAGCCTCGAGCGGCAGTTCGAGCACATCCAAAGCACCTGGGCAAACAGCGCCCGCTTCCCTTGGGGCAAGGTCAGCGGAGCAGATCCCGTGATGGGGCAGCTTCCGGAACGCGGATCGAACGCGAACGGTCCGGTGCGCGAGCCCAATATGATCGCCAATCGCTACCGCGATAACGCCGCGCCACAGAACTTCTTCAGTAGGGGTCTGGATACGGAATGGAAGCCGGTGGTCGAGTTCAAAGGCGGCGAGTATTTCTTTGCGCCAAGTATCAGCTATCTGCGCTCACTATTGGATCAACTGATGAAAGGATGACGGACCAATCATGACTGAAATCAACTACAAGCCACGCCCGAACGACAGAAACTCCACGGGAGATCGCCCCGCAGGGTACGCCACGATCGTGGCCGAGGGAGCAGCCCAACTGCCCCCGGAGGTGACCCAGGGAAAGAATGGCCTCGACCCGACCCACGGGAAGACGTTGCTGAATCTGCTGTGGAACCTGCTGCACACGAGAAAGGGCGCAGACATGCTGCACAACAACAAGCCGTCATCCGGCGGAAACAACGTGCAGCAGCGAGCGAATCTGAAGGCCTATTTCGCTGATTTCGGGGTTACGAACCCGAGCCTTCAGGATGCTCTAATCGACGCACACTTCGCGGCGACGCAGTGGGTGGAGCACACGAAGGCGCTTCCCAGCGTCAACGTCGTCGCGCGGGAGCAGCAGGAACAAATCTACCTCCAGAAGATGTCACACGTGATGTGGATGCTGTGGGAGGACGCCAAGGGCGACGACTTCTCCATGGCCTGGTGATTTGACATGTACACAGAACGCTACCTGGAATCGTTTCCGCATTCCGCGGCGCTGCTAGAGGCCGAGCCTGACGAGCTAGCACCGCTCGTCCGGAGCTCGACGCGTGAACGGATCTCACGCCTGGCTCGCAGCGTGCCGCTACCCGTGCAAACCGCGTGCTACGAGGCGCGATTGGGCGCGAGCAACTCCAGGGTGGATCTCGCCCTTTGCGTGTTCCCCGGTATCAGCAGCACGGCACTCGCAGCTATCACTGAGGAGCACGGCTCGGATCCCAGCTGGGCACGGGCGGTAGAGTTTCTGGAGAAATGGAACGAACCATCGAGGCAGCTGGAAGTCCCGTTCGTGTGGTTGGCTTTCGACCTCGACGAAGGACAGCGCTCCCTGCCCTCGCCCTGTCTAGGCCTCTGCGTCGACCCGGGGTTCTTTCAGCGTCGGCTGGGACTGGGGATACCAGGCACGGTCCCCGTTCCGGAGCTCGTGCGGCTTGCACGAGAGTACTTCGAGGAGCTTCACGGCGAGGCCATGCCCGACCGCTGCGTCGGGCTACTCGAAAGGTGCTTGGATGGAGACGTGCTGGCCAAACACTACTCCTACATGCTGGGTCGGAGCCCCGCCACCTTCAAGGTGGATGTCCGTCTGCCGGTCCGTCGGGTTGCGAGCTACCTCCAGCATGTCGGTTGGCGCGCTGACCTCCCCCGACTTGACGCCAGGATCCGAGAACTCATGCCGTGGGACGGTGAGATCCAGCTCAACTTGGTCCTGCATCCCGAACTTCGGGGTCCGCTCGAGGTCGAATTCATGACGCAGGCGGAGGGGGTGAGCTCCCGGCATCGATCGGAGTTCATGGCGCGCTTGACCGCGCTAGGTCTTTGCGACCCAGGCAAGGCGGACGTGCTACGTCGATCGTGGGAGCAGCCTCGAGGATTGCTCGATGACGGCAGGCCCTACGCGCGCAGCTGGTACGTCAAGGTCCGATTCGAAGCCGAAGAGCCCGTCGAAGCCAAAGTCTATCTGGGGCTAATCGCGCGTCAGTCAGACTTCTCCACTTCGCCGGCATCCTGAGTTCGCCTTTCGTCTGGGCCGTATCGAGTCGAGAGCGCTCGGTCGGTCCGCGCGGGCGGCGGACCCTGCTAGCCTTCCGGCCAGGAAGCGGAACCCATGAAGCCTATCAGGCCACTCGAGGCCAGCTCATTCAGCGTGGTCAGGACGGACGCGGCGTTTCAGCTGGGTCGGATGGTCGTGGGTGGTGGCCGACGCCTTCTCGTCAAATGCGCGACAGCGGACTACCCGACGCCGGCTGAGGAAGCGTTGCTCCAACGGGAGTTTCGTTTTTTCGCGGACCTGTCGTCTCGACGGACCGTCCAGCCGACCGCGCTGATGATGTTCGAGCAAAAGGTGGCAGCTTGCTTCAAGGACGTGGATGCGCGGGTGTTGAGTCATGACCTGCACAGCGGACCGGGATCAACCCGCCTTGCCACGATCGTCCGAGACCTCTGCGGCATTCTCCTGGATGTCCACCGCAAGGGAATGGTCCTGATCGGCCTCACGCCACGCAGCGTGGTGCTGGATGAGCATGACCGCCTCATCTTGAGCGGAGCGCTGCTCGCGCAACCAGTAGGCCTGCTCGCCGGCATCGAACCTTGGCTCGAACCGACGTACCTGCCCTATATGGCCCCCGAAGTGGTGGGTCGCACGCCGCTGTTGATCGACCAACGCGCGGATCTCTACTCCCTCGGCGTCATCCTCTACGAGCTCATGTGTCGGACGCTGCCCTTTCCGAGCAGCGACCCGGCAGACCTGATCCAATCCCACCTGGCCAGACAACCAAAGTCTCCGCGAGAATACGACCAAACGTTGTCTGAGGAGATGAGCCAGCTCATCTTGAGGTTGCTCTCCAAGGATCCTGCCGATCGATTCTCGAGCGTCGTGGAGTTCGAACGCGAGTTCACGCTCCGCACCGACCCGGCCGCACGAGCTACGGTCTGGGAGGCCGCCGAACCAAGTGCTGGCGAGGAGTCGACCTTCGCCGTGCCCGGAGAGCTCTACGGGCGCGACGGGGTGGTGAGTGATTTACTTCGTCGGATCGAGCGGCGGCGTGTCCGCCCAGAACTCGTCGTCGTGGAGGGCGAGGCCGGGGTGGGAAAGACGGCCCTGGCCCGCGGGCTCCAAGCAGCGTGGCGCCCACAGCGGCCCGCCGTGTTCGCTTGGGGACGTTTCAGACAGGCACAAGCTACCAGTCCGCTCAGCGGCTGGGCATCCGCATTGGGGACCTTGGCCCACGACATTCTGATGAGGAGCACCGGCGACGAGCTCGCCCAGTGGGCGACGAAGGTGCGGCCTCGGCTAGGCGCAAATGCACCGTGGATCGCCGCCCTCGTCCCCGAGTGGGCGGTCATTTTGAGTTGTGCCCCTATGGCGGCGGGCAGCATGCTCGATTCCAGTTCGGAGCGTTTGGCCTTGGCGGTAAGGGCACTGCTCGGGGTCTTCGCCAGCGATGACGCACCCGTTGTCCTCATCTTGGACGATCTGCAATGGGCCGACGCGTCCTCTCTCAAGCTGCTCGAGCTCTTATTGTGCAACTCCGAGCCGCTGAACCTATTCGTGCTCGCCTTGACACGCCCCGATGACGGCGAAGGGACTCGGGGTGCCTTGGAGCGAGCCCTGGCTTCTGCCAGCGTCTCCTTCGACCGGCTCCAACTCGACTCGCTCACCACCGCCGATCTCGACGCTTTGGTCCGAGATACGTTCCGTGAAGGGCTCGAGGGCGTTCGAAACTTCGTCGCTCTGCTGCAGCGCAAAACCGACGGCAGCCCGCTGTTCGTTCGCGAGTTTCTCGGGACCCTAGTGCGGCGAAGGCTTCTGGAACGTGGCCCAGCCGAGGGGGTCTGGCGCTGGAACGAGGAGGTGCTCGAGACCCTGCCGCTCCCGGACAAGGTCGCCACTCTCCTGGCTACGAAGATCGTCGATCTCCCCACTGCGACCAAGGAAATCGTTCTAGCCGCATCGGTGCTCGGTCAGGATTTCGTGCTCGGCGATCTCGAAAACGTGCTCGAGCTCGAACGCCAGCAGGTCGAGACCGCCGTTCACCGACTGATCGGCGAAGGCATGGTCCTCGCGCTCCGCACGGGTTGGGACAACGAAGGCGTGGACGCCCCGGCCAGGGCAGAGCGACCGACCCACGCTTTCGTCCATGACCGTGTACTCGAGGCGTGCCAGAGCCTGATGTCTGCGGAGCAGCGAGACTTCCTCCATCTGAGAATCGGACGTTCTCTTGCGAGAAATGCGATGTCGGGCGGCATGACCTTGCGCGTGGCAGGTCACCTCAGTGCGGGTCGCCGCTTCGTCCAAGACCACGCCGAGCTACTCGACAGCGCGAACGTGAGCCTTCGCGCCGGACAGGAGGCCAAACGCCGCGGCGCATTTAGCCAAGCGCTCAGCCTGATCGAGTCGGGGCTCTCCTTCTTGGAGCGGGCATTCGCGTCCGAATCGTCGGCGGGGGACGCCGCAGAACGAGCGTGGCAGGTACGTCCGGAACTCTCCCTGGCATTGCACGAAGAGGGTGCGGAGAACGCGCTACTCAGCGGGCACCTCGAGTTGATGCACGAGCTCTGCGACCGAATCGTCGAACATACGCACGAGCCTTTGGCGAAGGTCGCAGCCTACGACATCAGGGTCTCTGGCCTCAAAGCCGCCAAGCGTTTCGCAGATGCCGTCACCTTCGCCCTGGAGATCCTCGCGGCGCTCGACGTCAAGTTCGCCAAACGGCCGCATCTGGGCCATGTATTGACGGGCTTCTTTTTGACTAGCAGGAAGCTACCGAAGCGATCGGCGGACCTGCTCGCGCTCCCTCGAATGACGGACTCGCGACTGAGTGCGGTCGCTCGGATCATTCAGACGGTCTATCCCGCCGCCTACCTCGGGCGCCCGGAGTTGTTTCCATTGCTCGTGTACCGCCACGTCAACGACGCCCTAGAGCACGGGAACAGCGAGCACTCCGGCGTCACCTACAATGCCCTGGCTGCCGTATTCTGCGCGATGGAGCGCTTCGAGAAGGCAGATGAACTCGGGCGAGTCGGACTTGCCCTCGTGGAGGAGGGTTCTGCCAGTCGTTATCGGGCGCGTGCCTTCTCGGTCTACTATTTCCTGATCTACCCGTGGAGGAATCCCCTCTGGACTGCGGTCCCCCACTATCAGGAGGGAATTCGGGATGGCATCGCTGTGGGGGACTTCGAGTTTGCGAGCTACTTGATGACGTTCGAGTCGTTGGCTCGGCTTCATTCTGGCGACTCGCTGCCCACCTTGCATCAGGTTCTCGAGCGGTATCGCGATCAATTGCACGACCTTGGACAGGAACGCTCGATCTTGATGCAAAGCATGCTTTGCCAGATCAGCGCGGACCTGCGCGCTGGCACACGCAAAGGTCCAGTACTGTGTGGCCCTTTCTACGATGAAGCAGCCATGCTGCCGCAGTGTCTCGACCCGCTCGACGAGAATCTCGTATTCCAGAATTACTTTTCGAAGCTCATCGTGCACTCTTACCTGCGCAACCCCGAGGACGCGCGACGTGCCGCTCGTGAGGGGCGCAAGGTGGTTGCCGGGGCCGCCTTCGGCAGCTACTTGGGCCCGGTTTTCTCCTTCTACTCGGCGCTGGCCGAGCTCGACGCACGCGACGGACCACCTGACTGGAAGGAGATTCGACGAACGGTGAGACGCCTTCGGCGCTACGCGAAGGGAGCACCGTCGACGTTCGCCAACAAGTATCATCTGGTGAGTGCGGGGCTCGCACGGCAACGTGGCCACTTCAAGGAGGCCGCCCGACACTTCGAGAAAGCCACGGAGCTTGCGCTTGCACACGGCTGCGTTCATGAGGCCGGTCTCGCACAAGTTCGAGCGGCGACGTTCTACCTGGAGCACGGCATGTCACGCCTCGCCAGGCACTGCTTGCGCGAGGCCCGTCACTCGTTCCAACGCTGGGGCGCGGGCGCGGTGGTGATGGGGCTAGAGGAGGAGTTCGCAACCCAGTTCGTCTACCTCGGCAGCGATTCTGCTCCCCCTCACGCGCTGCCGTCGGGGTCGTCGAGAGAGATCCTCGACTACCAGACACTCCTCAAGTCGTCGCAAGCAATCTCGAGCGAGACAGTGCTTTCTCGCTTGATGGAGCGCCTTTTGCACACGATCGTAGAGCACGCAGGAGCGCAACGTGTGCTGCTGGTCCTGGAGCACGAGGGTCAGCTCTATGTGGAGTCGGAATTCGACGTCAACTCGCCGCATCGTGAGTTCTCTGGGACGGAGCTCATGGAATCGAGCTCTCGGTTGGCGGTAACGGTGGTGCGCTACGCTGCACGGACCAGGGAGGCCGTCGTCCTCGCAGATGCAAGTCGGGCGGAATCGTTCGCTCGCGATCCCTATCTCTCGGGACGTCGAGTGAAATCGCTCCTTTGCGCACCGATCTTGAACCACGGGCGCTTGCTCGGGCTCATCTATCTCGAAAACAACGAGGTGAGTCATCTGTTTTCTCCGGCGCGACTCGAAGTGGTCAATCTGCTCACCACGCAGGCTGCTATTTCCATCGCCAACGTGCGCTCCCACCGCCTGCAGATCGAGGCTCACCAGGCGAAGATCAGCCCACACTTCCTGTTCAACGCGCTCAGTTCCATTGCCGCGCTGACGGTGACCGATGGTCCAACGGCTGAGCGCGCAGTCATCCAGCTGGCCGCCCTATACAGGTACATTCTGACTAGCTCGGCTGAGCACTTCGTCACCCTAGACCAGGAGCTCGAGATCGTTCGGAGCTATCTGGAGCTGGAGAAGCTCCGCTACGGCTCCAAGCTCGACTTCTTGGTCGAGCGCTATGGTGAGCCCATCGAAATGCGCATTCCTGCGCTGGTGATCCAGCCCATCGTCGAAAACTCGATTCGCCATGGCATCGGCCGCAAGGTTGGAGGTGGGCGGGTCTCCGTTCTCGCTCAGGTCGAGCCGCACCGCTGCTGGATCCTGGTGGAAGATGACGGTGATGGCCCGTCGAAGAGCAGCACGGGGACGGGTTTTGGCCTGAAAAGTATTCGCGAGCGGTTGGCCATTGCCTACGGCGACCGGTTTTCACTCTCGGTGACCCAACGCTTGGGGTGGCGGGTCGAGATTGAGATTCCACTCGACCCCGACGAGCCCCCTTCCAGCCGGTCGTCGCTCCTGGCTGCCACTGGTCGCTCCTGACGTGCGGGTGGTCGCTGAGGTGCTGGCCACTGCCGCGGCACCGTTCCAAGCTGGTGGAGGCGCAATCCGGCTCGGGGTTCCCCCCGGGGGATGAGCCGCGCGTTCGGATAGTCAAACGACATGGCGCTACCGACCATCGCACGCATCGAAATCCAGCTGGCCGCCGGTTATCGACGAAGCAGCGGCTGCGTCGTTGCGGACGGCTACGTGGTGACCGCTGCCCGGCCCCTCGCGCCACAAGGAGCGGGCGGAGACCGTGTGCTGGGGGTGAAAGTTTGGGTTGGCCCCTGGGGGCTTCCGGTACGTCGGATAGCGTTCCTCGACAACTGGACGGAAACCCTCGCGCCCGAAGCGAATATCGCCCTGCTCGACGTCCACTGGGGCACGCGGCTCGCGGATCCTTTCGAGATACCGGAAGACTGGTCGTTCGCCGGCGATACCAGAAACGTCCTGGTTAGGGGTCACGGGGGCGGGGGCATGCTCTGGCATCAGGAGTGTTCCGTGATTCATGCTCGGTCGGAACACGGCCTCGACAGCATTCAAAGTGACGGCCTACGTCCGCCGCCGGAGGCAGTGGGTGGTCCTATCACCCCTGTGTCGAACATCGGCTCCCTGGTCGGTGTTCTGACGGAGGTTCCGACTCCCGAAGGCCAGCAGCACGTGGGCGTCCCGCTGACGACGGTCACCTATGGGGCCCTGCGCCAGCAGCTCGACGCGTTTCGGCTGCGCAACGCCTGACGTGACCGGAGCGCCCGGCGCTGCCGATGCACAAGCAAGGCGGGCAACGTCCGCCGGTGACCCCCGTTCGGCACCAGCCGGCGCCGTTCATCCACCGGAAGAACCCTCAGGTCGGAATCGAACTCCCGAGGCGGACGACTTCGGATAGAGGTGAATCACCGGGGAGCGCCGAGAGCGCTGCTTTGGCGACGCGGGGGACATGGGAAAGCACGCCGAAACAATCGGGCAGATGCTGGCAACGGTGGATGAGGAGGAAGGCCATGGACGACGGAACAAGTGGGATCTCGTGGCTGGACAGCCGCCTGGACGCACCGGAGCAGGGGGCCAGTCGATTCAGCACATTGACGGCTTCGGAGCACGAGAAGGCCGTTCTCCTGGACGCCTGGGCCCTGGAGCAGGTGACCTTGGACGTGATTTGGGACCGTTTCGCGACTGGACGTTGGCATGTCGAGGACCAGTTCACGACAGAGGCCCGGCACTACCTGGTAGTGAAACCCAACCGTCCGCCCGAAAAGGAGCTGGAGGTGGAGCTGCTCCTGCGAACGCTCCTCGGCGAGCGTCAGAAGGTGATTGCGCTCGATACCGACCGGAGCCCAAGTACCATCACGACGCACTTGAGCATGATCTTGGCGCAGATGGGGTTTGCTCCGAAGCCTGCACGCGTACCGATCTTGCTCGTTGCAGCGGCTGCCGCTGCCGCTGGCCAGGTCCGGTTGTCCGCCCGCATCACGCGCTGGGCCACGCCGGCCGGCGAGCTGATCGTTCTCAGCACGCAGAGGCTGGACGGTCACCTGCGCACGGTACTCACACCCGCAGAGTGCCTCGTCGCCAGGCTCCTCGTCGACGGACTGTCACATCGGGAGATCGCCGCCAGGCGCGGCAGCACGACCAGGACCGTGGCCAATCAAGTTGCCTCGATATTTCGCAAGCTCGACGTTTCGGGTCGCCGGGAGCTCCTGCTGCGAGCCATCGCAGGACACGTCGACGCGAATCAGGTGGTGGAAGCACCCGAGTTGCGGGTTGGATAGCGCGCGTAAAGCCCGCTCACTCCGTCGTCATGTAGAGATACGTCAGGCACATCTCGTCCTGGGTCCCCTCGCCCCAGCGCACCTGCTCGGTGCGATCGGTGGTGTCGTACGAGCAGGTGATGCTGACGGAATCGACGGAGTCGAAACGCAGGGGCTCCGCGTACCACCAGGCGTTTTGGGAGTGGAAGTCCCAGCGATCGACGGTGACCAGGCAGTGGTCCTCGCCATCGGCGTCGGTGGTGACCGACAGCTCGCGGCCGAGCGTGTGCATGTGGGGGATGACGCCGTGCACGACGGCCGAGATGCCGAAGGCAGAAAACTCACGCGTGGTCGTGGCATCCTCGAGGCCCGGCTCGAGCACCATGTCGAGATCGCCGATCGGTTGGTAGATGGCGGGCTGCGCTACCTCGTCCGCCAGGGAAAGCTCGACGGTCGTGCGGTCGGGGAACGATCCGTTCTTCAGGTTGTAGTGCACCTGGAGGATGAGCGGTCGACCGGCGGTCAGGAGGACGCCGGTGTCCTGTGGCATCTGCACGTAGCCACCGCCGGGTGCCCACAAGACGCGCGGTTCGGCGTCGACGCCCACGCCACCAAAGCAGGTGTAGCCGGGGCCCGCTTCGGCAGCGTCGAGGTCGGCGATGTCCTGGGCGACACTGTCGCTGGTGGGCTCGTAGACGATGGCATGGTGCACGACGCGCGCGTCGCCCGGGTTGACCTCGTAGGCGGTGATGTACTGGTCCTCGGTGAGACCCGAATCGATGACGAAACAGCGATAGTCGTCGTCGAGGGCGTCATTGGGCGAGTACTCCTCACCCGGGTCGAGGACGATGTCCGGCTCGTCCAGGCTCGGCGGCGGTTCGGGCAGGTCGGGCGCCAGGCTCGGGTCGCCCTGGGGTTTGCCGGCGTCGTTCCACTCGGCGAAGAGCGCAATCTCGTCGTCGGTCAGCCAACGTGCATTCGAGAAGGTATTGCAGGAGCCGCTACCATCGACGGGCATCGGCGGCATGTGACGCGACGCCGTGTGAACGGTGAGCGCCACGCCAGCGGCGAAGGCATCCTCGAAGGTTTCCAGCGGGAACGGCGCGACGCCCCCCGTCCGGTGACAGCCCACGCACTCGCGATAGACCAGCGGCGCGAGGTCCTCGGACCAGTTCGGGCTGCCCGTCGTGAACCCGCCGCTCCCGGTCGGGTCAGAGCCTCCTGCCGCAGCGCCACCCGCGGCAGCGCCACCCGCAGAGGAACCGCCCGTCGTCTCGCCCGCCTGTCCTCCCGACGTCGTGCCGCCAGAGCCATCGGCCGGCGGAGTTGTCGAACAGGCTACGAACGACCCGGCCGACCCTGCCAGAGCGAGTAGCGCCCAGAACCCCAAGCTCGAGCGTCCCCCGCGCCGTGCGTACATACCCCACCCCTATCAGACCCGTCAGCGAGCAGGAAGAGCACGGCCGGGCCGGGCGGGAGTCCCCGCAAGGTTCACCCCGCCAGCTGTGCCCTTGACCCCATGGGGCGCCAGCCACAATATGGGACCGATCGGTCTCAAATGGCAAAGGCTCTGCTCTCGAAAGGCGAACGAACGAAGCAATTCGTGGTGGAAAAGGCTGCGGCTTTGTTCAACCAGCGCGGCTACGAGGCAGCTTCGCTGAGCGAGCTGATGGAGCTGACCGGTCTGGGAAAGGGCGGCCTCTACCGGCATTTCGAGAGCAAACAGGAGCTCCAGCTCCTCGCCTTCGAGCATGCCGTCGAGCAGATGCGCGCTCGTTTCCAGCGGGAGTTCGAGCGCCGCTCGGGCGCGGTCGAACACCTGCGCGGCATCATTTTCGTGTACTCCAAAATTCCGAGTGACCCTCCCGTGCCGGGCGGCTGCCCGTTGTTGAACGCGTCGGTCGAATCGGACGATGGCGATCCAGAGCTGCGGGCGCGCGCGCGTCGGGTCATGGATCAACTCAAGAGGACCGTCGCGCGCCTGGTGCGCGAGGCGCAAAAGGAAAGGGCCCTCGTCGCCTCGGTCGAACCTACCGAGTTTGCCGAGGTGTTGATCGCGACACTGGAGGGCGGGGTCATGCTGTCCAAGCTCTACGGCAGTGACGGGCCCATGAAGCAGGTCGTGCGACACCTGGACGCCTGGATGGCCAGCCTAGGCCCGGAGTCCCCCCGAAAATGCTGAAAAATTTTGCCCAAAAAGAGACCGAACGGTCTCTTCAACTGGGGAAGAAAGCAGGAATGTCATGAACAGCGAGACGGATTGCATCGTGATTGGAGGAGGACCGGGCGGTTACTCGCTCGGCATTCGTTTGGGCCAACTGGGGCTGCGCGCGGTGGTCGTGGAGCGCGAGCACGTCGGCGGCGTGTGCTTGAACTGGGGCTGCATCCCGTCCAAAGCACTCATCACCACCGCCAGCCGCTACGACGATGCGCTCCACGGTTCGGCGCTCGGCGTCAGCGCAGAAGGAGTGCGCCTGGACCTGCCCCAGGCGATGAAGCGCAGCCGCCAGATCGTGCACCACCACACCTCCGGTGTGGCTTCCCTGCTGGCTGCGAACGGAACGAAGCTCGTGCTGGGAAGCGGGCGACTCTTGGGGGCGCGGGCCGTCGAAGTGCGCACGCCGAGCGGCTCCATCGAGCGGTTCGAGGCGAGGCGGGGCATCGTCGTGGCCACTGGCGCGCGCCCGCGGGACCTGCCTGGCTTTCCCCTCCAGGCGCCGCTCGTGACCACCGCGGAGCAGGCCGTTTTCTTCGACGAGCTGCCCGAGCATTTGATCGTGCTCGGGGGAGGCGTCATCGGGCTCGAGCTCGGTTCGGCGTATCAGACCCTCGGCTCACGCCTCACCGTGGTCGAGCTCGGCCCGGAGCTCTTGCCCGGCCTCGACCGCGACCTGGTGCGGGTGGTCGAGAAGCACCTCGTCGAGCGGGGCGCCGAGATCCACCTCGGCACCAGGGCCGTGTCGCGCGAGATCCTCGGCCCCAAGGAAGTCCGCGTCGGGCTCGAGAAAGAGGGCCAGCGCTTCGACAGGACCGGGTCGTCGGTCCTGGTCGCGGCTGGCTTCGTCCCGAACAGCGAAGACCTCGGCCTGGACGAGCTCCGCATCCGGCGCGACGCTCGAGGCCACATCCAGGTCGACGCAGGCCTAGAGACCAACGTGCCGGGGATCTTCGCCATCGGCGACGTCACGGGTCCCCCCTACCTGGCCCACAAGGCCTTCAAAGAGGCCGAAATCGTCGCCGAGCGCCTCGCGGGGAAAAGCTCGGTGCGCGACTACGTGGCGTTGCCGGCAGCGATCTTCACCGAGCCCGAGATCGCGACCGTGGGCCTATCCGAGGCAGCAGCCCGGCAGAAGTACGGAGACGTCGAGATCGGGAAGTTTCCGCTGAGCGCGCTCGGTCGCGCCATGGCCTTGGGCAAAACGGACGGGTTCGTCAAGCTCGTCGCCCACCAAGGGCGCCTCGTCGGTGCCGGGGTCGTCGGCGCGGAAGCGAGCGAGCTCATCAGCGAGCTCAGCTTGGCCCTCGAAGTCGGCGCCACTCTCGCCGACCTAGCGCTGACCATTCACAGTCATCCGACCCTGGCCGAAGCCGTGGGCGAAGCTGCGGCTCAGGGCCTCGGCCAGGCGGTCCACATCCTGAACCGCAAACGTCCGAAGGCCCCGTCGGCGGCGTGAACGCCGGACGGCCCTGAACCGCAGGGCGACCTGAAATCGCAGGCCCTACCCCACACAGGCGACGTAGGCGAGGAACTCGGTGGCACAGGCGGGATTGAACCCGACGAAGCCTTCCGGAGTGCAACCGACCACCTCATCCTGCATACAGGCGGCGAGTTCGAGGTACTCCGCTTGGCAGGGGGACAGATCGGAAATGTTCTGCTCACAGAAGGTGACACAGGTCGGCATGTCGCCCGGACCTTGGTCACAATCGGCTGCGAGCGCGTCAACACAGCTAGCCTCGCAATCGACGTCGTCGACCCAGAAGCCGTTGATGCCGCCGAAGCCGCCGAAACCACCAAAGCCGCCGAAGCCGCCCAGGCCGCCTTCGTTCGCACTACCACCGGTCACTGGGGCACCCCCGGAGCTGGTCCCGCCGCTGCTCGTGCCGCCCGAGGCCGTGCCACCGGTGGAGCCCCCGGTCCCTGACCCGCCGCTGCCGCCCGCACCGTCTTCATCGGTGGGGCTGCTGCTACAGGCCAGCGGGAATGCCACGGCGAGGAGGCAGAAAGGTAGGAGAGTTAGTGTGCGCTTTGGTGTGAGAATGCTCATCCCGCCCGAATAGTCCGACCCCGCGCGCCAAGGCAAGAACAAAAGTGCCGAAACAAACCGCACACAAACGTCAAGGCGCGGACAACACGTCCAGTTCGAGGTCCGCCGGTGTTCGCTCGACGGCGCTCTCGAGCAGTCCCGTCCCGTAGCTCGGCCCTTCGTTGTCGAGCAGGTTGGTGGGCAGGTAGAGACGCGCCGTCCGGACCAGCGCGCCCTGATCGGCGTCTGGCTGCCCCGGCCACGCGCCCGTGCTGTCCCGATACAGCGCCGCGTCCAAACGGCGCCAACTCCCGGCCTCCGCCACCTCCACCCAAGCATGCCCCGCCGCCTCGGCCATGCGTGGCCCGAGCAGGACGACCACCCCGAGCACCACCCGCGCGCTTTGGCCCGACGCGCGGAGCAGGGCCGTCAGCAGCACGGCGTGTTCCGTGCAATCACCCTTCTTCAGCGTGGCGACTCGCGAGGCGATGTCGAAGCGTCGGCCGGTGGATTCTGCGAGCGTCCTG
>Ga0247744_1000013_pt1 | contig 47076 bp, 42 predicted proteins | sample UWRJS154409C5_FD_180946 | JGI IMG/M metagenome (GOLD analysis project Ga0247744, IMG submission 180946) | Soil microbial communities from Arlington Agricultural Research Station in Wisconsin, United States - UWRJ-S154-409C-5 | ecosystem: Environmental > Terrestrial > Soil > Agricultural land... | reverse complement strand
GTTAGTGAGGGCCACCCGATCACCTGCCGCAAGACCCGCTTCGACCAGCACCCAGTCCGGCCCGCGCAGGCCGAGCTGGACGGGTGTCACCGCCACTTTGCCACCCTGCTCCACGTACACGCTCGACCCAGCGGCGCCGGGAATGACCACGATCGACGGCACCGTGAGGGCGGCCTCCATCTGCACGGGCAGCTCGATCTTGACGAAGCTACCGGGGGGCACGCCCTGGGCGTCCTCGATCAGCGCGCGCACCGCCAGGCTCCGCGACGTCGCGTTCACACTGCCCTCGGTGGCCGACACCTTACCGCGGAGCTTCTCGGCTCGCCCGTCGACCAGGAGCTCGAGAGTGCGCCCGACAGCAATGTACGGCGCGTAGCGTTCTGGAACCTGGAAGTCGACCTTGAGGCTCTTGACGTTCGACAGCGTGATGAGCGGCGTCGATGGACTCACCCACGCGCCCTGGCTCACCTGCCGCAGGCCAAGAACGCCGCTGAACGGAGCCCGAATGACGGCCTTGTCCCGCGTGACCGCCAGCGTGCGCCGCGTGGCGGAAATCTCGTCGACCTTGGCTGCCGCAACGTCGTACTCCGCCTGCGAGGTCGCGAACTCTTTCAAGAGCTCGGCGTGACGCGCCGCCGTCTTCTTGGCCAGCTCCTCGGACACCGTGACCTCGGCCAGCTGCGCATCGAGATCGGCATGGTCGAGCTCGAACAGCACCTGACCTTGCTTCACGGTCGCGCCTTCCTCGGCCGACACGCGCACCAAGCGCCGCGACAGCTCTGCTACGATCTGCACCGACTCAGCGGGCACGAGCGTACCGGTCGCCCGAATGGGCACGTCGAGCTTCCTCGGCCGCACGACCTGAACATCGATCGGCACCGGAGCGCCCGCGGCGGGCCCTTTGCCTGCGTCCTTGCGAGTCTCCGCCTTGGCCGACTCCCGCGAACAGCCGCCCAGACAGAGCGCCGCGGCCAAGAAGAGTACCGAACCATCCTTCACGCGAGACGGATTTGCAGCGATCGAGGCGCAGAGCAAGTTCCTAGGCTGCTTGCATAAATAGCCGGCCGGGTCGCGATCCTGCTCGTCCAGGACCATTGGATCTTCAGCTAGTGCGGCGTGCTAGGCTGCTCCGGTGATGCGCCAGGGGGCATTCGGGGCCTGGGGGACAGCGTTCGTGCTGTCGACGTTGGTCGCGACGTCGAGCTGCCAAGGCGGCATCGAGGATGGATCCGGGGGGGTGGCGGGAGGCGGTGTCGGCGGCGCCGGCCCGTATCCAGACAGTGCGTTCGTGACGGTTTGGAAGACCGAGAGCGGCGGCGACGGTTGGGAAGGCATCAAGCCCATGACCGACGATCGAGTCATCCGGCTGCCCCTCGTTGCCACTGGCCACTACGACTTCGTGGTGGACTGGGGCGACGGAAGCACGGGTGAGGTCACTACGTCCGGGGATCCAGATCGCGGGCACACCTACGCAACTGCAGGCGAATACGTCGTGACGATCCACGGGCTCATCGAAGGTTGGCACTTCCCCGCCTCGTGCGTGTGGGAGGACTATTCCGAGGATTGCCTGTCCAACGATACGACGGACGCGCCGAAGCTGCTCGAGATCAAGCAGTGGGGAACCTTTCGCTTCGGAGCCACGCCAGGTGCATTTCAGAGTTGCGCCAACTTGAGGGTCACGGCAAGCGATGTTCCGGACCTGTCACCCCCAGTGACGCTCGCTGGCGCTTTCAAGGGATGTGAAAAGCTCGCCCGGATCCCGTCCATCGGCGCGTGGGACGTCTCCCAGGTCACGGACTTGAGTGACCTCTTCTACGCCGCCACCACCTTCAACGGCGATCTCTCGGCTTGGGACACGTCGAGCGTCACCAACATGAGCGACCTCTTCTACCAAGCCGAGTCCTTCAACGGCGATGTCTCCAACTGGGACACGTCCCGGGTCACCGACATGACCCGTGTGTTCTCCTTCGCCCACGGGTTCTCCGGCGACGTCTCCAGCTGGGATACCTCGAGCGTCACCAGCATGAGCGGTCTTTTCGAGTTCGCGAAGGCGTTCAACGGCGACGTCTCCAGCTGGGACACAGCGAATGTCACCGACATGAGTCGCCTGTTCGCCTACGCCTCCGCCTTTTCCGGCGACGTCTCGAGCTGGAACACTTCCAACGTCACCAACCTGAGCGAGGCGTTCAGCGGTACGAGCGTCACCAGCGGCAAGTCTTTCCGCAGCGACATCTCGACTTGGGACACATCGAAGGTCAAAAATATGAGTTTTGCGCTCGCCAACTCGGATTTCAACGGCGATATCTCGAGCTGGGACACCTCCAGCGTCACCAACATGCAGGGCATGTTCTTGGGATCGACCTTCAATGGCGACATCTCCGGCTGGGACACCTCCAGCGTCACCGACATGTCCGACTTGTTCTCCGGAGCCGCGTTCAACCGCGATATCTCGGCCTGGGATACCTCGAACGTCACCACCATGAGGCGTATGTTCTACGAGACCGATGGCCCCTTCGATGCCATCGAAGCCTTCGACCAGAACTTGGCAACCTGGAACGTCGGAGCGCTGATCACCGCCGAGGACATGCTGACCAGGAGCGGCATGTCCGCCTCGAACTACGACGCCCTGCTCATCGGCTGGGCGGCCCAGCCCACGCAGGACGACGTACCGCTCGGCGTAGGCGAGCTCCAACCCACCGAGGCTGCGGCGAGCGCCTACGCCGTCCTCACGGAGGAGCGCGGCTGGATCATTACGACGGGCTCACCGCCGCCGTTTTGAGTGATACGCCGGTCTTCAGGCCACCGCACCCCTGGTGCTAGTTTGTCTCCATGATGCCTCGCTCGTCGTTCCATGTGCGCGGGATGGCGATCCTGCTGTCGCTCGTGCTTGCAGGCCCTGTGGGCTGCCGACCCAAGGGCACCCCGGAAAAGAAGGCCAGCGCCGCGAGCGCAGCGGCCAAGCCCGAAGCTTCGACTGCTCCCACGCCGGGCCCCCTGTCCGAAGCGGCCGTCAGCGCCCTCTTGGAGGAGTGGCTGGCAGCGCAGAATGCCCAGAACTTCGACGCCTACGCCAAGCTCTATGCCGAGAAGTTCATGGGCACCAAGCGTGCGGCTGCGCGCATCGCCCACTTCGATAGGAAAGGATGGCTCGAGGACCGCAGCGCCATGTTCAAAAAGGAGATGGTGGTCAGCGCTACGGAACGGCAGGCGATCGTGACGCGCTCGTCGGCCGATGTGCAGTTCATTCAACGCTGGAAGTCGGGAGCGTACGAAGACGTGGGCGCCAAGCGGCTCCTGATCGTGGTCGACGGCGGCGCCCTGCGAATCGCGCGTGAGGAAATGCTCGCTTCCGAGGTCGTCGGCAGCGTGGCCGATCTCGGCGCAGGCTCGCTGTCGTTCGTGGTGGACGGAGGCATCTACCTCCCGCGCGGCTTGGTTCCGTCCGAGCACGGCACTCCGCAGCTGATGACTTCAGAAGGCGCCGACCCGGTCATCGCTCGGGCCAGCGTCCAGGAGAGCTCTCTCGACGGCGACTCCCTCGCTTGGAAAGGGCAGAAGGTGCGGGTCGACGACAGCTGCGAAGCGACCGTGACTGGCTTTCACCTGATCTCCCGAGTCACCCACCATTTCGGCACACTGCAAGCTTGGCACTGCGAGATCGACAGCTCGCCGTGCACGCGGGCTAGCTCGGCAGAGATGGCCCGAGAGTCGTTCGAAATTGGGCGCCACGCGGTGATCGCCGAGCTCGACGCTTGCCACGACGGGCGGCTCGTGCGGCGCGCCTCGGAGCCGCGGCTCATCCGCGGTAACCGGCTCACGGACGCCAAGCTCGAGCAGGCGGCCCGCGCCGCTTTCTCGAAGCTGCCGGAAGTCGTGGCTCAGCGAGAAGTGGGAGCCAAGAATCCCGAGTGGTGGGTGGACAAGGAGTCGGTTGCAATCTTCGAGCACCCCGTCAGTCGGCAGGTGCTCGTTTCCGTGTCCGCCAACAATCGTGGCGACTGTGGGGCGTTCTATGGGCGAGCATGGCAAGTCTGGGAGGTGGGACCGAACGGGCTCATCCCGGTCTCCTTTCAAGGCGCGGGGCCGCTGGTGCCCATGGCCTTCGACCTCGATGGTGACGGGTCGCTGGAGCTCCTGGCTCGACCTCAAGAGTACGACGGGAGGGAGTGGGAGCTCGTCGAGCCGCGAGGGGAAAAGAGCGGGATGAAAACTCTGCTCAGCGTAGATTACGCCTACAACGACTGCCCCTGCTGAGACCCGGCATTTTTCGGTGATCGGAAGCGCCCCGTGCGGCATAGTGCAGCATGCTGTCCGATTCGCGGAAGCGCGCCCTCGCCTCGTGCTGCCTGGTCACCGGCCTGGTCTTCGCCTGTGCTCCGGCACCAGACGAAGCAGACGATGCAGCGAGCGGCGGCTCGGGACCAGAGAGTGGTGGCGCCGCCGCGACGGGCGGCGCACCCGGCGTGCCGAGCGGCGGCAGCGCGCCTGCGGAGAGCGGTGGCTCCGGCGGCCTCTCGGCGAGCGGCGGCGCGAGTAGCGGCGGGACGCCGGCGACCGGGGGCTCGGCCGATTCGGGCGCTTGCCCCACCGAGCTCGTCGGATGGGCCAGCCAAGACGGGGACGACGTGCCCAGCACCACCGGCGGCGGCGAGGTCGAGCCCGTCGTGCCGACCACGCTCGAGGAGCTGGAAGAGTACGCCTCGGACGACCAGCCGCGGGTGATTCACATCGAGGGCGCCTGGGACCTGAACGGGCGCCTGAACGTGGCGTCCAACAAGACGATCGTCGGCATCGGACCGGACGCCGAGCTGCGCGGTGGGGTGCGCATCCGTGGCTACGCCGACGCGTTCGTAGAGAACGTCATTCTGCAGAACCTCACCGTCAACGGCGCCACGACGGACGTCGACGGGGACGCAATGCAGGTCTACTTCGCCCACCACGTCTGGATCGATCACTGTGACATCTACGACGGCGTCGACGGCAACTTGGATGTGACCCATGGCTCCAATTGGGTGACCATCTCCTGGACCAAGTTCCGCTACACCTCGGCCGCTCCGGACCCAGAGCACAAGTTTTCGAGCTTGATTGGTCACTCCGATAGCAACGCGAGTGAGGACGACGGCCGCCTGAAGGTCACCCTGCACCACAACTGGTGGGTCGAAGGCGTCACCGAACGCATGCCGCGCGTGCGCTTCGGACAGGTCCACTCTCTGAACAACTACTTCAGCTCCGTCGGCAACAACTACTGCATTCGCGCCGGACGAAACGCGCACATCCTATCGGAGGGGAACTTCTTCGACGGGGTGAATTCGCCGCACGAGTTCAACGGCACGGAAGACGAACCCACCGCCCACATCACCGCGCGCGACAACGGCTACGAGGGCACCCCGGAGGATGACGGTGTGAGTGGCGGCGGGACGCCGTTCGATGCCCCCCCGTACGACTACGAGCTCGACCCCGCGTCCGAAGTGCCCGCCCTGGTACAAGCCTGCGCTGGCCCGCGCTAGGTGAACGAAAGCCCCAGTTTCGACAGACTGGAGCGCACATTTCCCGAGGCACCGGGAACTAGGGGGGAATCAAGTCCTCGGGCGACCGGGCGCCCCGGACAAAGCTGCTAAATTGGGCGCTATGGCTTGTTGGCGAAGGGTCGGGACCCGTGGGTGGGTGTTGGTGCTGAGCGCCACGCTGCTCGCGGTGCCGAGCTGCCTGGGGGACGTCGACGACGGGACGGCCGACGCTATGGGGGGCGCCGGTGGCACGCCAGCAACCGCGGGCACCTCGGCTGGCCTTGCTGGCGCGGACACGGGGGGCACGGTGACCGGCGGCGCAGCGGCAAGCGGAGGCAGTGGCGGCGGCGAGGGCGGCAACGGCGGTGGGGCCGGTTTTGGGGGCGTACCCTTCGCCGACCCGGCAGACGACTTCATCTTCGTGTGGACTGGGGCCGAGCTGCCCCTGGCTGAAGGTGACGGGTCCTACGACTTCATCGTCGATTGGGGTGATGGCACCTCGAACGAGATCACGAGCGCCACGGACACGGACAAGCAGCACGACTACGCCACGCCTGGGCCGCACGTGGTGACAATCCGGGGGACGTTCGAAGGACTCCGCTTCGGCGAGGGGTGCAGCGGATACTGGAACCCCGAGTGGGGAGAGGACGAAGACCCCGCCTGCAACGACTACGTCTCGCTAGCGCCCGACCTGGACGAAATTCGCCAGTGGGGGAGCTTCCGTTTCGGGGCAGTTCCGTCTGCCTTCGAGGACGCCTCCAATCTCGTCGTCACGGCAACCGACACACCGGACCTCTCTCCGCCCACCACGCTCGTCGGTGCATTCGAAGGTTGCTCGAAGGTCGAGGACATCCCTTCCCTCGACCAATGGGATGTGTCCCACATCACCAACATGGCTGCCATGTTCCGCGACACCCCGTTCAACGGCGACCTCTCCACCTGGGATACCTCGAGCGTCAACGACATGGCCTATATGTTCGAGGGCACAACCGCATTCAACGGCGACCTCTCGGGCTGGGACACCTCACAGGTAACGAGCATGGCGCACATGTTCGCCAACGCCATTTCCTTCGACGGCAACCTCTCTGCCTGGGATACCTCCAGCGTCATCGGTATGAGCGGCACATTCCAAGGAGCCCTTGCGTTCAACGGCGACATCTCGAGCTGGGACACCTCGAGCGTCCGCTACATGAACGCCATGTTTTCTGGCGCGAGCTCGTTCGACCAAGACCTGTCTGCCTGGGACATCGGAGCGCTTACGGAGGCAGCGGACATGTTCTCCGACAGCGGCCTCTCCACCGCCCACTACGACGCCATCCTGATCAGCTGGGCCGCGCAGGAAACGCAAGACAACGTCGAGTTTGGGGCCGAGGGGATCCAGTACTCGACGGCGGCAGTCGCCGCGCGCGCGGTGCTCACTGAGGAGCGGGGCTGGAATATCACCGACGGCGGGCTAGCTCCCTGAAGAACCCGAAATGATTGGCTCACGACGACTCCAGCTTGGCACCCTCTTGGTAGGGCTCACTCTGCCCCTCGTGCCGGCCTGCGTGAGCTACCGTAGCGACCCAGTCGACGAAGGACTCGCTGGCTCCGGCGGACGGCCGGGCGATGGCCCGAGCGCAGCGGGAGACGCAGCGACAGGAGGTGCGCCGCTGGGGGGGCACACGGCGCCGGGTGGCGAGACGGGGAGTGGCGGAGAGCCGCTACCTTGGAACGGTGGCGCCGGGTTCGGCGGTGAAGGCGGTGCCCAGACCGACTACCCAGCGGATGCGTTCGTCACCGTGTGGCAAACCACGCCCGCGGACAGCGAGGGCTGGCCCTCGCAACGGGTGGAGCTCCCGCTCGCGGACGAAGGAACCTACGACTTCGTCGTGGACTGGGGTGACGGGACCACGGGCGAGGTCACCTCCCCCAACGACAGCGACGGGACGCACAAGTACGCCCAGGAAGGGTCCTACACGGTCGTGATCCGAGGCGTTTTCGAAGGCGCCGAGTCCCGCACCGTATGCATCTACCCCGATGAGGACGCCGACACACCGCCCCCCTGCGTAACCTATTCGTGGGCGCGTTGGCTGAAGGAAATTCGACAATGGGGCTCGTTTCGCTTCGGCGACATCCCAGGTGCCTTCAGCGATGCTGGGGCGCTGAAGGTCACCGCCACGGACGTGCCGGACCTTTCTCCCCCCGTCACCCTCGCCCATGCGTTCGAACATTGCTGGCAACTGGAGGAGATCCCGTCGATCAGCCGCTGGGACGTGTCCAACGTCACGGACATGTCGAGCATGTTCTACGCCGCAGAAGACTTCAACGGAGACCTTTCGACCTGGGACACCTCCAGCGTCACCGACATGAGCTACATGTTCTGGGGTGTGGCTTCATTCAACGCAGACCTCTCCAATTGGGATACGTCGAAGGTCACCAACATGAAAGGGATGTTTGCTGGCGCCGTATTCTTCGACGGCGACATCTCGCGCTGGGATACCTCCAGCGTCAAGAACATGAGCTACATGTTCTCCTACGCCCAGGCGTTCAATGCGGATATCTCTGCCTGGGATACCTCCAGCGTCAAAAACATGAGCTACATGTTCCAGAGCGCGCTGGTCTTCAACGCCGACATCTCCGCCTGGGATATCTCCAGCGTCGAGAACATGAGCGCCATGTTCTGGAGCGCTCTCACCTTCAACGCCGACATCTCTGCCTGGGATACCTCCAGCGTCAAAAACATGCGCGACCTGTTCTCGAACGCAGACGCCTTCGACGGCGACATCTCAGATTGGGACACGTCCAGCGTGACCAACATGTGCCGGATGTTCTCGGACACCGCCGCCTTCAACGGCGACGTCTTGGCCTGGGATACCTCCAGCGTCAAAAACATGAGCTACATGTTTTCCAACGCGACCTCGTTCGATGGTGATATCTCGGACTGGAACACCGCCAGCGTGACCGACATGAACGGCATGTTCCACGGCGCGTCGCGTTTCAATGGCGATATCTCGGCCTGGGATACCTCCAGCGTCACCGATATGGGCGGCATGTTCTCCTATGCCGAGGCCTTTAGCGGGGACATCTCGGGTTGGGATACCTCCAACGTGACCAGCATGGGCGCGATGTTCTCCAACACGTCGCACTTCAACGGGGACCTCTCAGGATGGGATACCTCCAACGTGACCTGGATGAGTCATATGTTCCAGGACGCCGACGCTTTCAACCAAGATCTCTCGGGCTGGGATACCTCCAACGTGACCAGCATGGATGACATGTTCGCCGGCGCGACCTCCTTCGATCAGGACTTGTCCGCCTGGGAGATCGGAGGGCTCGAAAACGCCGAAGGCATGCTGTCCGACAGCGGCCTTTCCACCGACCACTACGACGCGTTGCTCGTCAGCTGGGCCGGGCAATCGACGCACGACGACGTCTGGTTTGGGGCCGAAGGAATCCAACACTCCGCGGCCGCGGTCGCAGCGCGCGCCGTGCTCACCGAAGAGCGCGGCTGGACCATCACGGACGGCGGGCTGGCACCATAAGGAGGGGGCATGACAGTCCGGGTGACCTTCAAGACTCCCTACGCTGCGTTGGCGCTGCTGGTGCTGCTCTCGGTACCGAGCTGCCTGGGTGACGCGGACGATCCGACCGACGCTGGAGTCGCCGGCGCCGGCGGGGAGATGGGAGGGGGCACGACCGTGACGGGCGGGGCGCGGGCCGACGGCGGCCTCGGTGGCGGCAACTTGGGTGGCTTCGGAGGCAAGGCCCCGGCCGACCCCGATGCCTTCGTCTTCGTCTGGCTGGTGGACGACCTGCCCAAGCAGCTGCCCCTCGCAGGCAATGGGACGTACGACTTCGTCGTCGATTGGGGTGACGGCATGACGAGTAAGGTCACGAGCTCCACGGACAACGACGGTGCGCACGAGTACGACGCGCCGGGGGAGTACGTGGTGACGATTCACGGTACCTTCGAAGGATGCGCCTTCCCGGCGTCGGACTATTGCGTGGCCTGGGAAGAGGTGGACCCCGGCTACGAGGACAATGCGCCCTGTGCTCACTATGCCTCCGAGGCGTACCTATTGCTGGAGATCCGCCAATGGGGCCGCTTTCGCTTCGGCAACGTGGCTGGTGCCTTCCGGGACGCAGCCGACTTGGTCATCACTGCGACCGACGTGCCCGACCTTTCCCCGCCGACGACCTTGGCCAGGGCTTTTCAGGATTGCTCGGCCCTCGAGGATATCCCCTCGGTCGATCGCTGGGATGTGTCGCAGGTCTCCTCCATGTGGGGCACGTTCTATGGCGCGACAGCCTTTACCGGTGACCTCAGTGGCTGGGACACGGCGGAGGTCGACCAGATGGACCACATGTTCCACGACGCTTCGACCTTCAACGCCGACATCTCCGGCTGGAACACGGCAGACGTCAGCACGATGACCGAAATGTTCCACGGCGCCTCGGCTTTCAACGCTGACATCTCCGACTGGGACACCTCGAGCGTAACGAGCATGTCCGAGATGTTTGCGGACGCTACCTCGTTCGATCGAGATCTGCCGTGGAACACAGCCAAGGTCCTCTACATGAATGGCATGTTTTCTGGTGCGACCGCTTTCAACGGCGATATCTCTGACTGGAAGACGCGAAGCGTTCTCACCATGGCCGCCATGTTCGACGGTGCTGCCGCCTTCAACGCCGATATCTCTGACTGGAACACCTCCAACGTATTCGACATGACTGCCATGTTCGCCGGTGCCGCTGCCTTCAACGCTGACATCTCCGATTGGGACACGGCGGACGTCGTCACGATGGCCAACATGTTCGCGGGCGCAACCGCCTTCAACGCCGACATCTCTGCCTGGGATACATCGGACCTGAACGCGATGGAGGGTATGTTCGCGAATGCCAAGGCGTTCAACGCCGACATCTCCGGCTGGGACACCTCCGGCGTCGAGGTCATGGGCAGCGTGTTCTCTGGAGCAACCGCCTTCAACCAGGACCTTGCCAGCTGGGACCTGTCCGCCGTGTGGATCACAAGCTACATGTTCTCGGGCGCCACCTCGTTCGATCAAGACCTTTCGTCTTGGGACGTCAGCGGAGTCTTCGACGCAACCGCCATGCTATCCGGCAGCGGCCTCTCCACGGAAAACTACGATGCGCTCCTGATCAGCTGGGCCGCCCAGAACACCCAAGTGGGTGTCGATTTCGGTGTCGGAGACGTCCAATATTCCGCCGCAGCGGCCGAGGCTCGCGCCCTTCTGATCAGCGGAAGCGCCTGGAGCATCACGGACGGCGGCCAGATCCTCGGAGCTGGCGGCGCGCCGCCATGACCGAGAGTCGAAGAGCTCTCAGCTTACGTCCGCCATCCGTCGCGCTGGCGCCCGAACTTCCACCCCCGTCGGTCGGGCCGCCCGCCATACCGGAGCGCACATTTCCCAAACCCCCGGAACCAAGAGGAGACTGGTCCCGGGCGACCGGGCACCCCGGACAAAGGTGCTACTCCTCCGCGGCGGCGGCCGCGCGCACGGTCCTGATCGAGGACCGCTACTGGACGATAGTCGACGGCGGGTTGGCACCATGGGCGCAAGAATAACCAAACTCATGAACCCCTGGCGCAACATCGAAACCTCCGCGGAACCACCGGGAGAACCGCCTCACCCGGACGCGGGAAATCGGCTATGCTCTTGAAGCAATTATGGACCAGAACGATCGAGCTCGGCACCGTGCCGCGACCTGGCAAGGCGGCGTAGCGACGTCGCACGCCGAGCTCGAGGCGCTGGGTCGAGCCGAAACTGCTCGGCTTTCTCCCGCCGAACGCTTAGGTCTCGTTTGGACGCTGGTCGAGCGTAGCCTCGCTCTGCAAGGACACCGTGGACCTGCACCCCGACTTCAGAGATCTATTGGCGGAGTTCGCCCGCTCAAGGGTTAGCTACGTCATCCTGGGCGGCTACGCCGTGGGCGTGCACGCGGAACCGCGTGCCACGAAAGATCTCGACCTCCTCGTCTCGGGACTCGGCGACAATCTCGAGCGGCTAGCACGCGCCCTCGCCGCCTTCGGAGCACCGCGTCACATCGTCGAAGCAGCGGGCCGGATGACCCCGACGGAGATCGTTTACATGGGCGCCCCGCCCGTACGCATCGACATCCTGCGCAGCGCGGATGGCGTCGACACCGAGGAGACCATTCAGCGCGCCGTCTCCGTGGACTTGGGTTCGCTGAGCGTGCCCGTCATCTCCCGCGACGATCTCGTCGCGAACAAGAAAGCGTCAGGCCGCCCGCAGGACCTCGCCGATGTCGCCGCGCTCGAGCAAGTGTGATCGTCCGCCGCTGGCGGCCGGACCACCTACTCAGAGGCCAGCTTCTGCTCGAGATAGGCCACGGCGACCGGCGAAAGGCGGAGCGGGGATGGGCCGCCGCCCTCGATGAAGTCGATCATCCTTCCGACCGGCCAGTCTTCGGAGCTGCCGCCCACGAATTCGATCCAGTGCTCGTCCCCACGGTAGTCGTGAAAGTAGTAGGCGACGAGTCGCGTGCCGTCGAAGATCTCGTACTTGTACTCTGCGAATGCGCCTCGGGGCGCGTCGCTGTGCTTGATGCTCAGGGTCACGTGCCGCCAGCGATCAGCGCACGTCCGCAATCGCGATCGGCGGGATGTGCAGGCAGGCGATCTCCTGCGACTTGGTGAGGCCGCCGCGCGCTTGGTAGAGCGCTTCGTCCATCGACGGGGCTGTTTCGTAGCCGAAGAGCTTGGGGATGTACTCGTTGTCGGCGCCGACGACGATGACCTTGCCGATGTGCTGGCGGCCGTTTTCGCCCCAATACCACATGAAGAATGGGTGGCTCGGGTGGTAGGCGTAGCCGCTGCGGAACATCTGGATGAACGCCGGATCGCTGGCGAACTTCTCTTCGTAGTGGTGCTGCATGCGCACGGCGTCGCGTGTCTCAGGCAGGATGCGGTGAACGAAGTCGATGTACGGCGCGTGCTGCTCGTGATCGAACTTGTCGGTCATCGGGTGGGTAATGATCATCGTGCCGCCCTGCTTGAGCAGCGGCTTGCCGCGGTACTTGTTGAACAGGTACCCCTGCGCCATCACCGAGACGAGCAGCGGGTTCAAGAAGGCGTGCACGTTGTACGGGCTGATGTACGGGATCGGACAGACGAGCACGTCGACCTGGCCCTCGAAGGGCACCAGGTATTGCTCGAAGGAGCGCTCGATCACCTTGTCGTGTACGGCGCTGACCTCGCCGGCCCACACGCCCGTGACGCCGTACGGCGCCGGAAACCTATCGAAGACCGTGTGGCGCAGCGGCTGGGGCAAACGCGCCGTAGCGGCAACGGTGGCCCGCAAGAGCACCTTCTCGCGTGAGGTCAGCTCGTCCTCGTTCTTGCAGAGGAAGCTGAGCGACTGGTCGAACATTTTGTTGTTCACCGTCGTCTCGATGTTGAAGATGTCGAGCGCCTCGTGCACCACTTTGCCGATGCGCGCGATGTCGTGCGCAAGCTTGCTCTTCCGTGGGTCCATGTACGAGTCGGAGGCCCGAATCGTCTGCGGATTGTGGTGGTAGCGCATGCTGCGATAGCTGGTCAGCCCCACCGCCACCGACTTGTGGCCACCGTTCATGGGCACGAAATTCAGGTTCACGTAGATGACCAGATCGCTCTCGGCTGCGCGCCGGTTGAGGTCGATCACCTCGCCCTGGTCCGTCTCGCCGACCACGACCAGGTTGTCCTTGTCTTCCGCGTCGTGGTTGTAGAGGCGGTCCGGCGCATAGGCGTCGTAGATCTTGTCGCCCACCATGTGGCGGATCTCGTGCGGCTTCATGCGCCGATGCAGGCCCGTGGCCACGATCAGGTGCACGTCGTCCACGCCATGGTCGGCGAGCAGGGCGAGCACGATGGTCAGTACCCGCTCGCGCACGTCCGGCCGCTTCATCGGCGGCAGCGGCAGCGAAATGTCGTCCATCGCGATGGTGACCTTCATGCCGGGACGCAGCTTGGCGTAAAGGGGCTCCGTGCCCTCCGGATGGTTGATGGCGTAGCGGATGGCCGCATCGACGTCGGCTAGGGGCTTCAGCGCCGGCTTCGGGTAGATGACGCGGGTGCCTGCGGGCAGGTCGATGTCGATCAGGCGATCGCCGGCGAAGACCGTGCGCGGTGCGCTGTCCTTGTCCAGGGTGATGACGGACGGGTGATCCATTCTCGCAAACTCCAGTTAGCCTAGCTCGAGCGTGGGCCAGGAATAGGCGCGGGCCAAGAGAGCCAGCTTCTTGTCGGGGTTCACGGCCGCGGGGTGGCCGACCACGCTGAGCATGGGCACGTCGGAGTAGCTGTCGCTGTAGGCGTAGCACTCGGCCAGATCGTGACCGCGCAGGCGAGCGTGCTCGGCCAGGAGGCGCGCCTTGGTCGGGCCGGCCACGACGGGGCGCAGGATCTTACCGGTTGCCACGCGATCCTTGAGCTCGAGCTGGTTGGCAATGACGTGATCGGCGCCGAGAGCGGTGGCCAGGTGCCGCACGACCACCTCGAGCGCGCCCGACAGGAGCACCACCTCGTGGCCAGCCCGCTTGGCCTGATCGACCAGGTCCCGAGCAAACGGGTAGATCGCGGGTGCCAGGACCTTCTCGTAGACCTCTTGGGACAGAACGAGGAGTCGATCCTCGCTCACTCCCGCGTACGCGCTGTAGAGGAGCTCGTTGAACAGGCGGCGGTCCCTGACCTCGGCTAGCGCCATGGCCGGCGCCTTGAGAAAGGCAGCGCCGATGCTCTTGAGCGATTTCAGCGGCGTACCGAGGTTCGACAGGTAGTACAGGGTCGGCTGCACCAGGTTGGTGCTGACCAAAGTCCCATCGACGTCGAAGTAGCTGGCGGCCACTGACGCGGGGATATGGCACAGGGTTCGGGGACTGGCGAGAGGCACGGCCCGGGGGGCACGAGCGAAGGCAGCGCCGGCCGCAGCCGCAGCTGAATTCGGCTGCTTGGGCACGCATACTGCGACCGCTTCCGGAACTGCTATCAGCCACCGCCATGCAGGTAGAAAAAGATCGCGTCGTCGCCATCGAATACATCCTCAAAGACGACGAAGGGAAAGTGCTGGATCAGAGTGGCGGCCGCGGCCCCCTCGAGTACCTGCACGGTCACGGCAACATCATCGACGGTCTGGAAAACGCCCTGGCCGGCAAGGTCGCCGGCGACGCGTTCGAGGCCACCATCGAACCCAAGGACGGCTACGGCGAGTACGACGAGACCCGCGTGTTCGAAGTGCCGAAGTCCGAGCTCGGACCCCAGGTCAAAGCGCAGAAGGGCATGGTTCTCACCATGACGGCACCGAGCGGGACGCGCATTCCCGTGACCGTGGTCAAGGTCAAGCTGGACAGCGTCGTCTTGGACGGCAACCACCAGCTGGCCGGCAAGCGGCTGCACTTCTCCGGCAGCATTGCCGGTATCCGCAAGGCCACCAAGGACGAGCTGGCCCACCGCCACGCGCACGGGGCGCACGGGCACAGTCACTGAGGACGGCGCCAACGTGACCGCTGCCAAGCCCTTCGTCCCCAACGTCCTCGCCGCGCGCTACGCGAGCGCCGAGATGGCGCGCCTGTGGTCACCCGAGCACAAGATCGTGCTCGAACGGCAGCTCTGGATCGCCGTCCTGAAGTCGCAGAAGGACCTCGGTCTCGAGGTGCCCGAGGCGGCCATCCGGGCCTACGAGAGCAAGGTCCACGAGGTCGATCTCGGCAGCATCGAGCGCCGTGAGCGCGTCACGCGCCACGACGTGAAAGCGCGCATCGACGAGTTCTGCGCGCTGGCGGGTCACGAGCACATCCACAAGGGCATGACGAGCCGCGATCTGACCGAGAACGTCGAGCAGATGCAGGTGCGGCAGGCGCTCGAGCTGGTCCAGGGGCGCTTGGCGGCCGTGCTGAGCCAGCTGGCAGAGCGAGCTGCCGAGACGGCCACGCTCGTCATCAGCGGGCGCTCCCACAACGTGCCGGCGCAAGCGACGACGGTGGGCAAGCGCATCGCCAACAGTGGCGAAGAGGTCTTGCAAGCCTACGGGCGCGTGACGGACTTGCTCGGACGCTATCCGCTGCGCGGCATCAAAGGGCCCGTCGGCACGCAGCAGGACATGCTCGACCTCTTGGGTGGCAGGGCGGACAAGCTGGTCGAGCTCGAGCGACGCATCGCGACGCACCTCGGCTTCGCGTCGGTCTTGGACAACGTGGGTCAGGTGTATCCGCGTTCGCTCGATTTCGACGTGGTGTCCGCGTTGCTCCAAGTGGCAGCCGGCCCCTCGAGCTTCGCCACCACGTTGCGACTCATGGCGGGCGCCGAGCTCGGGACGGAAGGCTTTCAGCCCGGCCAAGTGGGGTCGAGCGCGATGCCGCACAAAATGAACTCCCGCTCGGCCGAACGCATCAACGGCTTCAAGGTCATCTTGACCGGCCACGTCACCATGGCGGCGGGCCTGGCCGGTGACCAATGGAACGAAGGGGACGTCAGCTGCTCGGTGGTCCGGCGTGTGCTCTTGCCCGATGCCTTCTTCGCCGTCGATGGCCTGCTCGAAACCTTTGGCAGCGTGCTGTCGGAGCTCGGCTACTACCCCAAAGTGATCGAGCGCGAGCTTTTGCGCTACCTGCCGTTCTTGGCCACGACCAAAGTGCTCATGGCGGCCGTTCGCAGCGGCGTCGGCCGCGAGACGGCACACGAAGTCATCAAAGAGCACGCCGTCGCCGCTGCCCGTGCGCTGCGTGAGACGGGCCAGGAGCAGAACGACCTCTGGGCGCGCCTGGCCACCGACACCCGTCTCGGGCTCTCCAGAGAAGCGTTGAACGCGCTCCTCGCCGAGCCGCTGTCGTTCGTCGGGGCTGCCCCGCGGCAGGTCGAACAGTTCGTGGCCAGCGCGGAGAAGGTCGTGTCCGCGCACCCCGAAGCGGCCCGCTACCGCCCGCAGGCCATTCTATGAGTGGAGCCGGCGGTCAAGCGGACCTGACCCGCCCGGACTACCGCCTGGTCGAAGACGAACAGGGCCTGGTCGAGGCCGTGACCCTGCTGGAAGGCGAGCTCGGTGCGAACGAGGCCGAGCTTTTGCCGCTGTATGTCGACACCGAGTTCGAATCGGGCCGCCAAGGGGTGCGCCTGTGTCTCCTTCAAGTCTCGCTGGGTCGCTCGATCTTCCTGTTCGACGCCTTGCGCCTGCGCAGCTTGAAGCCGCTGGGCCCGTTGCTGGGACGTCCGAATTTGCTCTGGGTCTTGCACGCGGGGCTGCAAGATCTCCGCCTGATCGAGCACGAGGTGGGCACGGCCCCCCGCCAATTGGTCGACACACAGGTAGCGTGGGCCCTGCTCGGGCCCGAGTATTCCGTGTCGCTCGCCTACCTCGAGTACAAGGTCCGTGGGATCCGCGCCGACAAGGGGCACCAGGCCGACGACTGGGTTCGGCGCCCCATCCCCCGCTCGCAGCTCGATTACGCAGCCCAAGACGTGGCGCATTTGCCAGCCATTTGGGGCCACATTCGACAGCGTTTGCTCGACCTCCAACGGCTCGACATCGCCCTAGCTGCCTCCCTCGCCAGCCTGAGCCCAGAACCGGAAGCGCCGCGGATCCTGGGCATCGGCAGCTTCCGCAACGCTTGGCAGCTTTCTCCGGAGGGCCTCACCGCGCTCGCCTCGCTCGTTGCCTTCCACAACCAGCTCTCCCCCGACGAGCAGGGGGCGGTCGGCGAGCCGAAGGTGCTGATGTCTCTGGCTGCACGGCTACCGAAGACCAAGGACGATCTGGTGCGGATCAAGGGTGTCAACCGTTCATTGGCAGAGCGCCATGGCGCCCGCATCCTGGCCTTGGTCCAAAGTGCCCGGGAGCGCGGCCCCACGGCGAGCGTCGTGCTCGAGCCTCCCGCCTACGGCAGCTTCGAGGAGCATCGACTGGATGCCTGGATCACCACCTTGCGCGCCGAAGTCTGCACGACGCTGTCAGTCGCCCCGGAGCTCGCCCTGCCCAGCCGGCTGACCCGTCGAATGCTGGACGCCTACACTTCGGCGGGGATTCCTGCTCTCGTGGGCAGCCTGAGCGGCTGGCGCCAGGGCCTGCTAAAGGCCGAGGTGATGCGCTTTTGCGAGCGGCGGCCACCGCCGGTATGAAGGGCTCGGCTTTCGTGGCAAAGGAACAACTCATCAGTCGGTCGCACGCGGTCACACGCGGGGTGAGAATCGAGGTCAAGGCTCGCTACTCGGCCGAGCATTCCGACCTGAAGCGCCCGCTCTGGTTCTACGTGTACACGATCAGCATCGAGAACATGGGACCGGTCACGGTGCAGCTCCTGAGCCGGCACTGGGAAATCACGGACGGCAGCGGCCACGTCGAGCACGTCCGTGGACCCGGTGTGATCGGCAAGCAGCCCGTGCTCGCCCCGGGTGAACGCTTCGAATACACCTCCGGCTGCCCGCTCTCGACGCCCTTCGGTTTCATGAAGGGCGAGTACGACATGCTCGTCACCGGCACGGAGCAGCACTTCACCGCCGAAGTCGCCGGCTTCCCGCTGCGCATGGCGGATCAAGCGCTCAACTGAGCATTCTCGCCCGCAAGACGTTCGCCGCAGGGCACTCGCCTCGTGCGCGTCGACGACGCGCCGTCCATGCGAAGCGACGCGTCAGCTGGCATCGTGCAATGGATCGGGAACAGGAGCCTGGACCGTGATCTAGCGACCGAGCCTCGAGGCAAGGGCGGCCTGCCGTCTGCCCCCAAACGTCGCTCAAACTCGTTAGTATGCTAACAAGTTTGGGGTGCGCTGGAGGCGAGATGCCCATCGTGACCCGCCGGACCTCTCCGGGAAGGCCCAGATCGGCCTCGATGCATGGCGCGCGGCGATGGTCTGGCAACGGGCGGCCGATCGTGCGCTTCGCGCCGTCGACCTGACCCATGGCCAGTTTCTGGTCCTACGCGGCGCGGCAACTGCCACGGCCGAGGTCGACGATGCGGTGAGCCAGCAGGAGATTGCGGATGCGGCGGGTCTCGATCGGCATACGACCTCACAACTCGTGCGCAAGCTCGACGAAGTCGGCTTGCTCGACAAGAACATCCATGGCTTGGACGGCCGGATGTACCGAATCTTCGTCACCGAGGACGGGCACTCTTGGCTGGAGAAGGCTTGCCAGCTGATCGACCAGGTGGCTGCGGCGCTCGGGCAGTCTGAAACCGCAAGGCTCGAGCGCGGCGCCCAGGCACAGTCTCAAGCCTGAAGGTCCTGGTGCACGATGTGCTCGAGTAATCCGCGGCAGGCGCGCTCGCAGATGTCGAGGACGTCTTCGAAGCCGCGATCACCACCGTAGTAAGGATCGGGCACGACCGAACCGGCCGGGGCCGTATTGTCGAAGTCACGGAGCAGGCTCACGTGAGGGGGGCCGTCGACCGAGTAGCCGAGGGCGCGGCCCAGGTCCTCGAGCGCGCGCAGATTGTCGTGATCCATCGCCAGGAGGTAGTGAAAGCGTCCGAAGTCGGCGCCGTCGATGCGTCGCGCGCGGCTCAGTAGCTGGTAACCACGCTTCGCCGCTGCGGCCCGCGAGCGCGCGTCAGCCGACTCGCCGACGTGCCAGGAGCCGGTCCCACAGCTGTCGATCGCGATCTCCGCCGACAGACCCGCCGCTTCGACCAACTTCTGGAACACTCCTTCGGCCGTGGGCGAGCGACAGATGTTCCCCAAGCAGACGAAGCAAACGGCGACCTTCGGCACGAGGGCTGTCCTAGCACCCGAAACTCAGTCGACGAAGACTGCGCGGTCACGCGCCCAATTGCGCAGAGCCTCCACTTTTTCCGCCATGGTGACACTCAGTGGCTGCGTGCCCTCGACCTCGCGCAGCAAGATTTCAGTGTCGAGGCTGCGGCTTTCGGCTAGGCCAGAATAGAGGCCCGAAACGATGGCCTGTTCGATCTCGGCGCCGGAGAAGCCATGCGTGGCCGAAGCCAACGCTTCGATGTCGAATGTGCTCGGATCTTGACGACGAGTGGCCAGGTGCAGCGCGAAGATGTTCGCGCGCACGTCGTGGTTCGGTAGGTCGACGAAAAAAATCTCGTCGAAGCGACCCTTACGCAAGAGCTCGGGGGGAAGGTCACTGATGTCGTTGGCAGTGGCCATGACGAACACCGTCTCGTCCTTCTCCTGGAGCCAGGTGAGAAACGAGCCGAGGATCCGGTGCGCCGTGCCACCATCGGAGTCGCCACCGCGCCCGAATGCCTTCTCGATCTCGTCGATCCACAGGATGCAGGGGGATACTCGCTCCGCCGTTCGCAGCGCGGTGCGCATGTTGGCCTCGCTCTCGCCGAAGTACTTGCGATAGAGGCTGCCGGGGTCCATGCGCAAAAGTGGCAGGCCGAACGCGGCCGACACGGAGCGGGCGGCCAAGCTCTTGCCACAGCCCTGCACGCCCGTCAGGAGTAGGCCACGCGGTGGGGGCAGACCGAGAGCACGGGCGCGGGTCGGCTCCACGAAGGCCGGTCGTCGCTTCTCCAGCCAAGCTTTGAGCTTCGACAGTCCCGCGAGCTGGGCAGCCCCGGTGGCCACGGGAATGAACTCGAGCGTCCCCAAGCGTTCGATGATGCGCCGCTTGGCATCGAGTACCGTCGCCAGGTCACCTTGATCGAGCCGCCCGTCCTCGACGAGCGCCTGCGTGATGATCTTGCGCACCTCGTGGAACGGCATGCCGTAGAGGTGCTCGATCAGCTCGGAAACGTCGCGCGGCGTGAGCTCGACCGTGACCGGCATGCGGCCCTTCACCTCCTCGAGTACCTCGGCAACGAAGGCGTGGTAGGCCTCGCGCGGCGGCGTCCGCAAATGCATGACCGTGAACAGCTCGGCGAGCGGTGCTGGTAGCCGTGATGGATCACCAGAGAGCACGATGACGCCGCGGTGGCGGAGGAAGCGATCGTGCAGCTCGATCACGCGGCTCTCGATATCGGGCTCGGCCAGGTACGACTCGAACCCGGACAGGAAGGTGACGGCCTCGAGGTCGGCGCTCTTCAGGTGCGCCAGGCAAGCGCTCGGCTTGTCGGTCTTGTAAACGCCACCGTCGGCAGCGCCCTGCCGGACCAAGCCTTCGTGCGCGGTCCACACGAAGAACGGCACGTCCTGAGCGCGGGCCACGGCGCCCAGGAGGCTGGTGATGGCGCCCCGGTCGTAGCCGTCCACGAAGATGAGCGAGCGATGGGCGCGCACCAAGAGCCCGAGGTCATGGATGTCGGCATCGTGTACGGGAAGGCTAGTCAAATAGGCGCTCCAGCCAGACGATCCAGTTTGGGGCGACGGAGGCTGTCTGCCCAGAGGGATTTGCAACTTGAGGCAGCGGGGGCGCAGTTGTAGAGACCTTTTGGATGTCGCTCGGCGGTCGAACCTTGTTCATTACCGGCGCCACGCGCGGCATCGGCCTCGCCATTGCAGAGAGGGCAGCCCGGGACGGCGCCAATGTCGCACTCTTGGGCAAGACGGTCGAAGCCCGCCCAAACTTGCCGGGCACGCTCAGCAGCGCTGCTGCGGTCGTCGCCGCGGCCGGTGGACAGGCCCTCCCGCTCGAGTGCGACATTCGCAGCGAGGAGCAAGTCGACGCCGCGGTGGCCCGGACGGTCGAGCGGTTCGGAGGCATCGACATCCTGGTCAACAACGCGAGCGCCATCCACCTCGCAACAACCACGCAGACCCCGCTCAAACGCTTCGACTTGATGCACCAAGTGAACGCGCGGGGCACCTTCCTCTGCGGGCAGAAATGCCTCCCGTACCTCGAGCGCGGGACCAACCCCCACATCCTCACGCTCTCGCCACCCCTCGATCTGCGGCCAGAGTATTTCGGCCCTCACCTCGGCTACTCGCTCGCCAAGTTCGGCATGAGTCTGTGCACGCTCGGCTGGGCCAGCGAGCTCAAAGAACGCGGCATTGCCGCCAACAGCCTGTGGCCCCGCACGATCATCGACACCGCTGCGGTGCGAAACCTGCTGGGTGGTACCGCGGCCGCCGAACGCGGACGTCGCCCCGAGATCGTCGCCGACGCCGCACACGCCATCCTCACTCGCCCGAGCAGGACCTACACCGGCCACTTCGCCATCGATGAGGACGTGCTGCGTGAGGAAGGCGTCCGCGACTTCGACACCTACGCCGTCGTGCCCGGTGCCGAGCTCCTGTCTGATCTGTTCCTGCCGTAAATTTCGCACAACAGCCTGCGCAATGTGCGCGACGCGATTGTGAAAGTGCACAGGCTCGACGGACCACGCCCGATCGAAAGCAGCCATTTTCCAGTCCCTCTCGATGCTGGCGACCTGGCACGACGAGTGCACTAGTGCGCGTACCCGCGGCGGAGTGAACCAACGGATGGATCAACCCAAGAACCTGCACAACGTTCCGACTTGGCGTCCTGGTGACGAGCCACGAGACATGGAGAGTGGCGTGTATCCGATCGAGGGCGGGCCGTTCGAGCCAGTCGTGATGCCGCGCCAGTGGGTCCGCCCGCGCGGCGCCAAGGTTGCCCCCCTGCGCGCCCGCGTGCGACGCAGCTGGTGAGCTCGGCGCCGCCGCCGCCGTAAGGTTCGAGACGCCGCTCAGGAATCCGAGCCGTCTGGGGCGTCGGACGTGGGCGAGCCGAGCTCGCTGCGCAGCGCGCGTCCGTCGGGGACCGTCCGCGAGTACGACCGGGACCCGCGACGGGGAGGACTTGGCATGACGCGATTGCGACCACCATCTTTGGCCTCGTACAGGCGCCCATCGGCTTCGCTCATGAGCTGCTCGAGCGACGGATGGCGCGTGGCGTCGAACTCCGCCACGCCGAGCGAGACAGTGACCAGGATGCCACCGACCGGGCTTTCGACCGGACCTGATTCCAAGGCCTCTCGCAAGCGCTCGGCGGCCATCACACCATGGGGCAGATCGATGCCCGGCAAGATGATGCAGAACTCCTCGCCCCCGACCCGGCAGAGGCTGTCTTCCAGGCGAATTTCCCGCTGAAAGATGGCGGCAACCCCGCGCAGTACATCGTCACCGACCAGGTGCCCGTGCTCGTCGTTGACGCGCTTGAAGTGATCGACGTCGAAGGTGATGACGGAAAGTGGCTGCCGGTGCCGACGCGCAAACGCCATGGACCGCACCATCTGTTCCTCGAAGGAGCGTTTGTTGTGCGTACCGGTGAGCGGGTCGCGAGTGGCAGCGGTGAAGAGCTGCTGGCGCACGGCGGCCTCGATGTCGTCCTCCATCCCGAACTTGAGCGTGATGTTGGCGCCGAGTTGCACCCGATCACCGTCGCTCAGTGGATGCGCCTCGATGGGCTCGTCGTTGACGAAGGTGCCGTTGGTACTGCCGAGGTCTTTGAGCAGCACGACCCCGTGCGCCAAGACGACCACCTTGGCGTGATGCCGAGAAATTCCCTCGTCATCGAGGCGAAAGTCGGCATCTTGGGCGCGGCCCATCGTGTAGCTCCGCTTCTCGATGCGCAGCGAGCGTCCGATGCCCGTGCCGGACAGAACCAGGAGATACGGGCGCTTCTCGCCCGGCTTGACCACGGCGTCGCCACCACGGGCGACCGTAGTCTCCTCCTCGTTGACCGGCTCTCCCGCCATGATCCTCCTCTTCGAAGAGTACCGCGTTCCAGACGGAGCGACCGAACTATTTCGGCGCGCTCGGGCGGTGCTAGCTCGGGCGGTGCTTCGATATCTGCCGACGTCCGACACACAGCCCGAGCAAACCGACAGCGCCCATGAGCCAACCCAGACCCGGTGCGGGCCCCGCCACCAGCGCACATCCACCGCTACTGCCCGCACTGCCGCCGTCAGCACTGCCGCCGTCGTCCCCGCCGTCACCTGCCTGACCGCCCGGGCCAGCACCATCGGATCCGCCGCTCCCGCTGCTCGTGTCGAGCAATTCGGAGTGCCCCGCCGCCTCGAACGCGTCTCGAACCACGGACTCGAAGGAGCCGACGTGCGTGAAGACGTTGAACGGCGCAAAGTCGTCGCACGCTCCAATCACCAGCGAATACACGCCCAGAACCTCTCCGGTCTCGTTGGAAATGGCGGGCCCGCCGCTATCGCCAGGACATGGCCCCTGACCCACGGCGAACGTGCGAGGCAGCGAGGCCCCACTCCCCGCGTGGTACTCGCTTTCCCCGATGGCGATGATGGTGAGCTCTCGCTCGAACAGGCCGACGTAGCCCGTGTCGTTGGTGCCGTAGCCGACCACGGTCAGCTCCTCGTTCGGCACCACGCGATCGAGCCGAATGGGACGAATCGGAAGATCGAGGTCGCGATCGAGGACGACGAAGGCCAGGTCGTTTCGACAGATGGTGTCGGTGGGAGGAGCGATCAGCTCCGCGGCCGAGGCAACGGGGTAGAGCTCGTCGATGTCGTCGAGCGAGTAGACGTCGATCGTGTCGCGCGAATAGAGCAGGCCCATGCTCCCCGCCTCAGCCGGCACTTGCGGTCGGCTTTGATCCAAGGTGCCGTCGTCGGTGCAGCTGTACTGACCGTCGGTGAAGAGGGAGACGCAGTGCCGCGCGGTCAAGAGCAGGTTCGGGGCCACGAGCGTGCTGGAGCAGCGACGCTGGTAACCTCCCCCACCGGAGGACAGGATGTGCAGCACTTCTTGCTTGTCACTCGCGACGCCACCGATGACCGCCTGCGGGCGGCTGTGCACGCCCGGCTCAGCCTGGCACGCGCAGAGTGCCGTGGTGAACACCGCCCAAGGCAGAGATCGATCGAGGGACGTCATGGCGGCGGGAAGTTGGGCACACACGTCTGCGTGCCCGACAGCATCCCCGTGTCGGGGTCGACCAAGAGCGCGTTCTGAATGCGAACGCCATCCTCGACGCAGTAAATGGATGCAGCGCCCACGCGCGCGCCCGTGGCCGTATTGAAATCGGGCGGCCCAAGCGTGCCCATGAGGCCAATGTCGAGTCCGCTGTCCAGAGCAAAGAGGGCGTTGGGTACGTCGGTGCTGCCCATATTGTACGGCTGATCCTTGCTGCCCGGATTGATGAGCCGCAGCATGCCAGCCGCGACCTCCTTGCCGGTGAGACGAGGTGGATTTCCCGCGCCCGCGATGGCGTACATGACGAAATACGTCGCGTCGTAGAAGTTCTCTTTGCCCTCGAGGTTTGAGTGGTTCCCGTAGGCGGCCTTGAGATTGCTCAAGTATTGGTTGTAGAGGTCCGACTCTTCGGCTGCAGCGAAGTTCACACCCAACATCCGTTGGTGCGCCTCGCCTGGGACGACCGTTAGTAGCTCCGTTGCGCCGAACGCGCCCGGCGAAACAACGTAGAATGGCTTGGGGCCGAGTGTGGGCGGCCAATCCAATACTTCGAGATCGTAGATCAACTGCACGGACTCACGCGCGCCAATCGAGAGAATGACGTCGGGCACGAAGTCCAGCAGCGCTACCTTCGCTGACGCGATGACCGATGAGTCACCAAAATCAGCCACCGGGGTACGAAGGCGGATGAATTTGCCGTTGTCCTCGTTGGCGAAAGCACTGAGCCCGCCGTTGTACTCGAGGTCGTCCACCACGTCGTTGCTGATGTCGAGCAGGAACTGATCGTTCGCTTCGACTACGGCCACCTTGATCGGATCGGTCGGCGCGAGGCCACGCTCCGCGTGAATCCACGCCTCGATCTCGGGCATCAGGGCCAAATAGCCGGGAGCGAGGTCGCGTCCTTCTGCCAGCTGGTGCCAGAGGAGCCCGTCGTCATCGAACAGCGTCAGGGTGGTGTCGGCATCGAGGGGGCTCATGAAGAAGACCTCACTCGACTGACCAAACATCGAAAAGGTGTCCTCGAGCTCCGGCGCGTTCAGCGCGGAAATGATGGCTGGCACCTGCAGGGTATCGATCAAGTGCCCCATGCTGCGGGTGAGATCTGCATCGTAGATGGACTGGCAGACGACCGCGATGAACGGCCGCTTGGTTCCGCCGCTTCCTCCCGAAAGCCCTCCCCTGGAACCCGAGTTCATCTCATCGATGGCGAGCTCGTAGTTCTGTACGATGGGATCCGCAGCAGGGTTGTCCCCGAACGGCGCGTAGGCCCCGATGATGATCGGATCCGGTTTGCGCAAGTACTTGTATTTGTCGCCGACGCCCAAGACCCACGGGCATTGGTCGGTTGGTTCGAGCAGCTTGAGCTGAATGCATGACCCCGCTCGACAGATGGCCGGCTCGTCGTAGTTCTCCGGGGCGTCGATGCAGTCGCTATTCGTCTGGCATTCCCCGCCGTCCCCGCCGCCCTCGTCGGACGGCACCGGCGTAACGCACACTGAATTCTCGCACACCGTTCCGGCGCCCAGCGCCTGGCAATCCTCCGTCTCCCTGCACTGAACGCCGCTCAGGTCGTAGATGAGCGAGCAGGCGACCAAGCCCAGCGTCGGCAGCACGGCCAGTCGCGACAGGAGCCGACGGCGGCCGAACGGATCAAGCAAGAACATGCTCCAAAAAGGATAACACGGGGGACAAAACGAGAAAGTCCGACCAGCGGCGACTGGTCGGACTCTCGGAGGAAGTCGGGGGCGAGGTGTGCTGCCGCCCCTAGAGGCAGATCACCTGCAGGTGAAGGTGCCCGGCTTGAGCGGCTGGAACGTGCCGGCCTTTCCTTCGCAGGTGCACTGCTGGCCCTGCAAGGTCTTGGAGTAGACGATGCAGGCATTGGTCACGCTGCCGGAGGCAGGTGCCGTGCCGGTATCGGTCAGCCACTTGTCTGGGTCGATCGCCAAGCGGCCCTGGTTGAGCACCGGGGCCAGGAACGGGTTGCCGAACGAGTTCGAGGCCGAGGTGCCACCGTTGCCGAAGAACACCAAGCGCTCGATCTGGTTTTGCACGTTGGTGCCGGTGACCTGGAAGTCGACGTGCTCACCGCAAGCACCCCAGTCGTTGGCGCTCAGCATGGTGAACACGTTGTCGTTCGACGGCAGACGCCAGGGCGAGTTGTTCTTCAGGTTCTGCAGGTGGGCAGCCTGACGATCGAGAGAAGCAATCATGTCCGTCGCGAAATTCGTGGCATCGAGCACCGACGTCTTCACGAGACCCGTCGAGTTGATGACGGGATTCTGCAGCTCGAGCAGGGCCTGCGTGTTGGGGCAGCCCGTCTTGCCGCGCGATGCACACAGGTTTTTCGCCGCGTCGGTGAGGCCGAGCGCATCCTGCATGTGGTACTGGGCCTGCACCTGGATCTTCTTCAGGTCGATCTCGGGCTGCAAACGCCCGATCTCGGTGGCCATCGCGATGGCCAGCGCTGCCTTCATCGGGTTGACCCCGTTGTTCGTGTAGCAAGCGATGTTCGCTTCAAACGCCTCGGTGGCGATGTAGTCACCCGACTCGACGGCGCAGCCCGCAACGCTCAGGCCCCCCAACGCCATCATCCCCGCAAGTAGCTTCTTCATTCTCTTCGACCTCCTCCACGGCACCGTTCTGGTGACCGCGCACTGAGGGGGTTTGCACAGACCGTTCCATCCTCGTGGATCAGATAGAATGACTAGCTACGCAGCAGTAACTGCTTGATACTATTGCCTATTAATTTATGTAGCGATGTGGGTATTTTCAGTCTGCACAACGTCCAGAGGTTGGATTCGAGTTGTGCAACTGTGCACTTTGCACAGATTGATCTTGCACAATACGGCCGGGGCAGGACGCCTCCGCGGAGGGCCTGCTCTCGAGCTCGGGCGCGTGCGTCAGGCGTCCTTACGGGGACGCGGCAGGCCGAAGGTCTCGATGCGGTTGATCAGCGTACGCCGTGAGATGCCGAGCAAAGCGGCCGCTCGGGTCTGGTTGCCCGAACAAGCTTCCAGGGCGTCGAGTACCCGCTGGCGTTCCTCGTCTTCCGAATAGCTCTTGGAGTTGCCGTGGACGGGCCGACTCGGCGTGCCGCCGCCCAGCTGACTCGGTCGCGGCACATTGGACAGACTGGGGAACGCGCCCACATGGTTGCTCGGCGGAATCGGGCTCGGCGCGGCGCTGGCGGCGGAGTACTTGAGTAGCTCTTTCAGCCGCGTGGCGTCCTGCCCGTTGCGCAAACCCGGAAGCCGGGCGGCAGGGAGGGCACGAACGTCCGTCTCTTCGTGACCGAAGGGATCCTCATCCTGCTCGCTCGACCGCGGCCCCGACGGCACATCCGGTGCCGGCAGATGTTCCGGCAACAGGGGGGCGCCACCACTGAGGAATGGCGCGCGCTCCATGGCGTTCTTCAGCTCGCGCACGTTGCCCGGCCAGGAGTAGTGCAGCAAGCGCTGCACGGCCGCCGGCGTCACCTCCGGCACGGCAATGCGGCTCTTCAGGCAGAAAGCCATGAGAAAGTGCCGGGCGAGCGGCTCAATCTCGGCGATGCGCTCGCGCAAGGGTGGAATGAGCAGGGAAATCCCACTGATTCGGTAGTAGAGATCCTCGCGAAAGCGACCGGCCGTCACCTCCCCGACCAGATCGCGATTGGTCGCCGAGACGAAGCGCACGTCGATGTCCACGTACCTCGTGGAACCGAGGCGCCGAATGCGGCGCTCCTCGAGCACCCGCAGGAGCTTGGCCTGCGTCGACTGCGGCATCTCGCCCAGCTCGTCGAGGAACACCGTTCCCCCGTGCGCGGACTCCAAAAGCCCCTGACGCATGTTGGTCGCCCCGGTGAAGGCGCCCTTCTCGTGGCCGAACAGCTCGCTCTCGAGCAGCGTCTCGGCCAATGCAGCACAGTTGATCTGCAAGAACGGCCGCGAACGGCGGCGGGAGTGTTCGTGCACGGCGGCGGCCAAGAGCTCCTTGCCCACCCCGGTTTCCCCCATGATCAAAACGGCGATGTCGCTGACCGCGGCCCGCTCGGCGAGCTCGTAGACCCGCTTCATCTCGGGATCGAGCAGGACCCGCCCCGTGCCCGAGGTGGGCGGCGTCGTCGTGCGATCAGGCAGGTTCGATTCGGGCTTGTCCTCACGGAGCAAGGAGGGGACCGAACCGAGACGCAGGATGTCCCCCGGATACAGGGGGTAGCGCCGGTGTGGGGTCAGCTTGAGCGTCTCCTGCGCTCGTCCGGGGACGGTCGAGCCGCGGAAGATCTGGGTGCCGTTGGAGCTACCCAGATCCTCGACTTCGACTCCCTCCTCGCCGACGTGCAGCGCGACGTGCTCGCGAGATACCGATGGATCATCGACTCGAATGTTCACGCGAGAGCCCCTCCCCACTCGCAGCACGCTGCCGCGTGGGAGCGAGTGGGTGAAGGACATCTGCCTCACATAGATCGTGAATCCTATGGCTCGGTCCAACTGGAAACTCGGGCTTTCGCCGTGCGGCGGTCAGTCGTTATAGTACGCGTAGTAGCAATCCCAACGGGCATCGAGAGCCTCGTCGCAGATCTCGATGCCGGCGCCCGTCAAATCGGACTCGGCCTCGAGCGGCGTGGGGTTGCACGCGAAGAGCGAGACGTTCAGGCCCGCCTCGCATTCGACGACGGCGTACTGCTCGTCATCGCACTCGGGCACCGCGCTGATGTAGCCGGACCAAGTCGCGACGCGCTCAACGCATTCTTCAAGCGTTTCGCCACAGTCGAGCTCAGCCGTGGTCGTGCAGCGAGTCGTCGCCAGCTCTTCGACGGTGGGTCCGCCACCGCCCAGGCCACCCAGGCCACCCAGGCCACCGAGCCCACCCAAGCCGCCGAGGCCGCCGGTAGCTTGACCGCCGGTCCCGCCAGTCGGGGTGCTGCCCCCGGTCGAGCCACCGGAGCCGTCGTTACTGTGGCCGCCGCTCGGATCCGTACCGCCACTGCCGTCACCGCCGGTCCCATCATCCATCTCGACGGGGCCACCGCAGGCCACCGCCAGGGCCAGGGGGCCGGCAACCAGCACCGGTACGAATAAGGCAATCTTCTTCATGAATCGTCTCCTCCTTGGAAAGCCAGGCAGGAACGATACGACGCCGCTAGACTGTGCATCACCCGGAAAATGCACAATGCCCTCGATTTGGAGGTGCGGCGCGCCTCCCGTCCCACATGTCCGCTTCGAAGCGCGGCCGCGAGGCCGAAGCACCTGTGGTCAGAAGCTGCCGCGCACCTGCACCGCGTGAGGCAAGAGGCCTAGCTCGACGGTTCCGCGTGGCCGGGCAGCCGCCGATGTCTCGTGCGTCTTCGGCTTGTGCAAGGTCAGATAGAGACTCGTTCCGCAGGCGGCGGCCGTGCTGACGGCGAGGATATCGAACGCCAGAAAGAACGCTCTCGCGTCCGACGCGGCCGCGTCGATCGCCGCCTGGTTGTCGAGCTCCTGCATGGCCTGGTCGTACCGACCCTTGGCGTCGAGCCCCAGGATGCCCATCGTCACAGTCGCCGTCGCGAGCACGCCCGTCCCGATCCAGGCAAAAACAGCGGGATCAGGGCCACGACGCTCCACCTTGTCCGCCACTGGCGGCTGGCTCGGGACCGGCTCGGGCTTTTGTACCACGATGACCTGCTCCTGCTGCACCGCCGCGAGCTCGACGGCGAGTGGCAAGCGTTCGGATCCGGCGAGAACCACGCGCCGGGTGGCGGTTTGGAACCCTTCCTTGCGCAGGACGACCTGATGCTCGCCCGCGTCGAGCAAGAGAGGTGCGCTGAGCGGGGTCACGCCCTGGCTGCGATCATCGACGAGCACCTCGGCACCGGCGGTCGCGCTGGTGAGCTCGATGTACGCCGTGCGGTCGGCGAGCATGCGCAAATCCCGCTCCACGTCGGCCGTGCGCTCGGGCGGGATGGCGGCTCCGCCCTCGGCCAGATACTGCTCGAGCGCCAAACGAGCCCGCGCGAATCGAGACAGCTGAATCGACACTTGCCCGATGTTGTAGAGCACCCGGTAGTCGGGAACGAGCTGGTAGGCCCGATCGAACTCGATGAGCGCGAGGGCAAAGTCGCCGTCACCGTAGAAGGCCAAACCACGCTGAAAACGCGTCCCAGCCTCCTCGCGCGCAGCCTCGTCCTTGGCGGCGTTCTGCTCCGGGGCTCCCTTCTCTTCTGGGGAAGGCGGAGCTGCCGGACCCGCCGACGTCTGGGCCCAGGCACTGCCGGACAGTCCGAGCCAGCACAGTCCGAGCGAGCACAGTCCGATCCAGCAGAGTCCAATCGAGACGCTACGGGTTCGCAAATGGGTTCGTCGCATCCAGGGCACGAGGAGGTTTTTTACCATTGCTCGGGGTCGGTGTCGCGCTCGGTTTTTCGGTCTGCGTCTTGGTAGGCCCGGGGGGACGAGGACGACTGCCACTGTTCGCTACGGCGCTCGGTTTGAGCGCGATCTCGAGCGTGCGCGTTTCCTCGAAGGTCACCTCGCGCGACTGCGCCTCGTGGCCGGACAGCGACACGGTGAGTCGGTGCAGGTCGGAGGAGGTCGGGTGATTGCCCTGATAGCGGCCCATCCCCACTTCTCGACCGTCGAGCTCGATTCGGGCGGTGCTCGGCGTCGCTAGCACGGTCAGCCGTACTTCGGGCAGAGGCGCTGCTTCGAGCTTACCGTCGGCACTCGCCACGTTCGAGGAAGGCTGGGCGCTCCCTTGTGGCGCCGGAATGCTGCGACCCAGACGGTCGCGCAGCAGGAACACGCTGCCTCCCGCTACCGCCAGAAAGACGCCCACGGCGGCCAGCCGCACACCGAAGCTGGATCGGGCGGGCAGGGGTGCCTCGCTGACCGTTCCCGCCTCCGTCTCCAGGCGTTCCACGACCGGAGCGGGTTCCGGTCCGGCGTCGAGCGCTGCGGCGCGACGCCGGATCTCGTCCTTGCGCGCCGTGATCTCGGTTCCAAGCTGCTCGCCGAGCAGGCGGGCAACGTCCTCGTCGGTTACGTGCTGCCCGCTCGTCACCAGGAATCGCTCGAGCGCCATCTGCAGCTCGAGCGCCGTAGCGAACCTCTCGTCACGATTCTTCGCCAGCGCCTTGAGGACCACCTGCTCGAGCTCGGGAGGGTAGCTCGGGTCCACGGCGCTCGGCCTGACGAGGTCCTTCTCGAGCAGCTGATAGAGCGTGGCCAGCGCGTCCTCGCCGTGGAAGGGACGCTTGCCCAGGGTCACCTGGTAGAGGACGCAGCCGAGCGCGAAGACGTCCACCCGGCGATCGATGTCGCGCGAGGTGACCTGTTCGGGCGCCATGTAGGATAGCTTGCCCTTCATCTCCCCGGTCTCGGTGGCCTTGTGAGCCTGGCCGGCCGCACGAGCGACGCCGAAGTCCGTGACGGTCACTCCGCCAGCCGTCGAGATCAGCACGTTCTGAGGCGACACGTCGCGGTGAACGACACCCATGTGGTGCCCGTGCTCGTCGGAAAGCTCGTGCGCCGCGTGCAGGCCCGCGCTCACGTTGGCCAGGATGCGCGCGGCGAACCCCGGGGTCAGGATCCGGCCCGGCAGCCGCTCCAGCAGGTCGTGCAGGCTGGCGCCGTCGCAGTAGTCCATGACCAGGAACTGCAGGCCATCTGCCAGCCCGAGCTCGTGCACCCGGCACACATTGGGGTGATCGATCAAGCTGGCGATGCGCGCCTCGTCCCACAGGACCTTCGCCGCTTCGGCTCCCTGCTGCTTGGTCAGCTTCAGCGCGACGACGCGGTTCTTGGGCGCCTTCGGATCGCGCGCCGCCCACACTTCGCCCATTCCACCCTCGCCCAAGCACACCAGAAGGCCGTAGTGATCGACGAACCGGAATGACGACTTGGAGGCTCGATCGCCGCTGAGCCGCGTTCCACTCCCCCCCGAACTACCGCCCGTGCCGCGGCGACCGGTTCTGTCGCGGTCCATCGCGGGCGGACGCAGAGGTGTGGAATTGTCGTCCATGCCGGAAACCAGTGAGGCGAAAACCCCGCTACCACGTGTCGAGGGGCCTTGGTGGGGTGTATGTTCCATCTTACGCTAGAAGGACTCGACGGCTAGGCGGACCTTTCGATCTGCGGGGTAGAATTTCCGTGAGGTCCGGGCTCGACCTCGACGGGAGCCGATCGAGCGCACGCACGATGAGCACCCGTTCCGATTCTGCAAGCCCCAAGCCCGATGACCTGGACGGTCTGCGGTCGGGATCGCGCGTGGGGCGCTACACGCTGGTGGCGCAGCTGGCGAGCGGTGGAATGGCCCACGTCTGGACGGCGGAGCCGGCCAGCGGAAGCGGGCTGGGACGACTCGTGGCCGTGAAGGTGATTCGCTCGGAGCTGGCCGACGACGTCGAATACGCGCGGATGTTCGTCGACGAAGCGACGATCGCCTGCGCCATCGAGCATCCAAACGTGTGCCAGACCTACGAGCTCGACCGCCACGAGGGCACGATGTTCATGGCCATGGAGTGGGTCCCCGGCGACAGCCTGGGCGGTCTGCTCCGAGAGCGGGATCACTTTGCCCCGCTCGACGTCGGCGTGGCGGTGCGCATCTGCGCCGACGCGTGTGCTGGCCTTCATGCCGCGCACGAGGCGGTCGACGAACGCGGACAAACCCTCGGCGTCATCCACCGCGACGTCTCCCCGCCCAACATTCTCATCTCGCTGCAGGGTCAAGTGAAGGTCAGCGACTTTGGTATCGCCAAGGCTCGACACCAGCTGCACGAGCGCACGAAGACGGGTGAGGTGAAGGGGAAGTTCGGCTACCTCGCGCCCGAGCAGATCACGGGGACGAAGGGCGACCGGCGCATCGACATCTACGCGATGGGCTGCGTCCTCTACGTGGCCACGATGGGCCTGCGGCCCTTTGGCAACGGCCCCAAGGCCATGGCCAAGATCCTGCTCGGCGAGTACCGGAAGCCCAGCGAAATCGACCCGATGTATCCTCCGGGCCTCGAAGCGATCGTCGTTCGCGCTCTCGCACACGATCCCGCTGATCGATTTCAGACGGCCGGTGCGATGAAAGAAGCGCTCGAAAAGTGGCTGGTCGAAGCGCAGTTGGTGGTCACGGGGGCCGACGTGGCGGAAGCCTTGGCCGACCGCATGAACCCCAAGACGCTCGACGAGATCCGCAGCATGCAGACCAAGCGCCGCGGCCCACGTGCCAACTTCGGCGCTCTGCTCGAGTCCTTCGACGCGCTCGAGCCCCCCACCGCAGCCAGCGGCGTGCTCGTGCCGCCAGGCGACCTTGCCGAAAGGGCTCGGCTCACGCCTGGGCTCGAACCCCACCAACTGCTCGACGAGGGCGTGGAACGCACGATGCGCACCCCGGGCGGCGGCTCCCCCCGCAGTCGCACAACGAAGGCGCCAACCGAAGACCGATCTGGTTGGAAGCGAACCGACGGCCGCAACGAGGTGACGAAAACGGAGAAGGACTTCCCGTCACCGGCGGTGACCGTGCGCCCCACCAGGCCCCGCACTCACGGCGGCCGACCCAAGCGTCCACCGGGCGGCATTCCCGTCATCATCTGGCAGGCGGCCGGCGCCGGCGTGGTGTTCGCAGCAATCCTGTGGCTGCTCACGCAGTAGGCGACGCCGTCACAGAGCCGGGAAATACCCCATGGGCACGCCCACTGCCGCGTCGCCGTCTTCGAGCGGAGTCGACACGGGTTCACTCGCAATCGATACGTGACCGAGCGGCGTGTCCTCACTCGGCGAGTAAACCAAGACGAGTGTTTGGTAGCTGTCGCTGAGCACTGGCGCAGGCTCGATGCTCCCTTCCGCATCGTCGACTGGCAGCGCGCGCACGACCTCGAGCGTGAGCGTGCCCGGAGTGTCCGTCTCGGTCAGCCAGGCCATTGCCGACCCCGTCTCGTCCAGCAGGCCATCGTCGGTCGTCATCGTCAGCGTGACCGCGTCGTACGACAGATGCGCGTACTCGGGCGGCTTTCCTGCCAGATGCTGGAACGGCACGCAGGTGATGGTCCCCGCGGGCTCGATCTCGACCTCGATGTGGACCGTCGTCCGGCTCGCTTCGTAGCCGGTTTCCAGATCGGTCCAGGAGAGCTCGCCGTCGAACGTCAGGCCGACGGCGTTCAGGATGGCCGAGGCGCGCAAACCTTCGACGTCGTCGCAGTCCTCTTGGACGTCCTCGATGACATAGCGGCCGTCGTCGACGTTCGGTGCTCCTCCCGTGCCGTCCGCGGCGGTACTGGAGCAGGCACCGCACGCCGCACAAACGAGAAGAAGCCGACAGCGCATCCGGGCAGGATAGCTGACCGGCCCGCGCAAAGCTGCTAGACGAGCGCCCATGGACGCGCCCGAGCCGCGCAGCATCGAAGAGTGGGCGCGCGCCTACGTGGAGAGCACGTCACTCGCGTACAAGTGCGCACCTCCGCCTCCGCCCGAGGCGTTCGCCGGCGAGGGGCCCCAGGACCTCCGTCCCGGTCGCCCGCCGGAGCTGCGGGTGAGCACGGACAAACCACGCAGCGTGACGCTCGGTGCCATGCGGGACCCGAAAGCGCGGGCGCGGCTCATTCACAAGTTCTGGCACCACGAGCTGCAGGCGGCCGAGCTGATGGCGTGGGGCCTGCTCCGCTTCGCCGACACCCCCGAGGAGTTTCGCCGCGGCCTCGTCCGCATCATGAGGGACGAGATCCGGCACATGGGCATGTACGAAGAGCACATGGCGCGCCTCGGCTACCGCCTCGGCAACTTTCCGGTGCGCGACTGGTTCTGGGAGCGGGTTGCCAGTACGCAGACTCCCGTCTCGTTCGTCGCGCTCCTCGGCATGGGCCTCGAAGGTGCGAACCTCGAGCACACGGCGCGCTTCGCTGGTTGGTTTCGCACCGTCGGCGATGAGCTGGGCGCCGAGACGCAGGAGCAGATCGGGCGCGAGGAAGTGGCGCACGTGCGCTTCGCGACGCGCTGGTTTCGAACCTGGACGGGCGGCGTCGACTTCGAGACCTGGTGCAAGGAGCTGCCGCCGCCCCTCACGCCCGTGCTCTTGCGCGGCAAGACGCTGCGCCGCGATCTGCGGGAAAAGGCGGAAATGCCCGGCGAATTCTTGGACCGCCTGTCCTCCTGGCGGCCGGATCCGTGACCCGAACCTGGGTGCTCAACCCGGGCGCCGAGCGCGAGCTTTTGGCCGGCAAGAGTGCTCCGGACCAGCGCACGGTCGCGCAGATGCGCGAGCGCAGCTCGCTTTTCGATGACTTGTGCGCAGGCGAGCCACGCGTGTGGCTGGCGGACCTAGGACGAGAGCGGCGGTACGACGGGCGCGCCCTCCTTTGGTGTCCCACGCCCGCCGCGGTGGAGGCATGCGCCGCGGCTGGGCTCGTCCCGCAAGCGGCGCCGAGACTCGAGGTGCTCGAGCGCGTGCTCTCGAAGGCATTCCTCGGCACAGCGCTAGAGGGCCACACGCCGCCCCACCACCACGTCGTCCGCAGCGTGGACGAGTACCGCGCCCTTCGCAGCCAAGTCACCGCGCCGCTGCGCGCCAAGCCACTGGATGGCTACGCCGGCAAGGGTCAGCGTACGCTCCACCCATTGGCGAAAGGCGGCGACGAGCTGTGGATCCTGCAACGGGTCCAGAGCGGCGGCTTCGTGGTCGAGGCCGAGCTCGAACCGACGGGCGAATTCTCCGTGCACGGCGTCGTCACCGACGAGGCCACGCTGATCGGCCAGCCGTGCCGCGTCCACACCGACGATGCCCGAGCGCCGCTCACTGCACCCACCGCCTGCCCGGACCTACCCCATGCAGAGAACATTCGCGGGCTCGGGGTAGTCGCAGCCCGAGCGCTGGCTGAAGCCTTCTACCGAGGACCGTTCGGGCTCGATCTGATCGAGACCCGGCAGGGCCTCTACGCTACCGACCTCAACGCCCGCTTCACGCTCGGCTTCTCGGCGGGGCTTGGGCCGCTGCGCGAGCCGGCACTCGCGCTCGTCCTCGGTTGATTCAAGAGATGGCCGTGATCTCGAGCTCGAGGTCGCCGATCGGACGTTTCACCACGACTACGTCCCCGACTCGCTTCTTCATCAAGGCGCGCCCCACCGGGCTCTGGAAGCTCAGATAGCCCTTTTCCGGATTCGATTCGTCGGGGCCGACGATGACGTAGCTGCGCTGGGTCCCGTCTTCGTCCGTCACGGTCACGCGCGCGCCGAAGTGCACCTGGTCACGTTCCGCTGCCTCGTCGGCAACCACCACGGCCGAGGCCAAGCGCTTCTCGAGAAAACGAATGCGCCGGTCGATCTCGCGCAGGCGCTTCTTGCCGTAGATGTATTCGGCATTTTCGCTGCGATCGCCCTGTGCGGCCGCTTCCGCGACCTCGCTCACGACCTTCGGCCGCTCGACGCGCACGAGCTGCGAGAGCTCCGCACTCAGCTTCTCCGCCCCTTGTGGGGTGAGATAGTTCGTGTCGGACATGCGGGCTCTGGTCTAACCCTAGGGGCCGGGTTCGGCAATCAGGACGAGAGCTCGAAGCGCAGCGAATAGCTGACGACGAGCGGCCGCACTTGCGGCCCAAAGTTGACCTTGCCCAGGGCACTCGCCATGCAGGCTTCGAACTCGGGCCCGCCGAGCTTGTGCCGCACGGCGCGGACTTCCGGACGACCGCCCGCGGCCGCGACGAACAAGTCGGCCCCGAAAGTCCCGCTCGTGCCAGGCCGCTCGACGAGCCGGTAACAGTCGAGGACGGGGAGCTGGCCCCGCTCGAGGGCTTTGAGCAGCGCCGTGCGCTCGTCTTCGCTTCCGCTGCCACCACCCACGTGCAATCCCAAGTGTTTGACGCTCAAGCGGGGCAAGGCGTGGGCTTCATCGGCTGCGCGGTCGTCGACGAGCGGATTGGGTCCCGGCCCGTTCCCGGCCTCGGCGGCTGCCGTCGGGGTGGTCGACTCCGTGGGCACCTCCGCCCCATTCCCCGCGGTCGGCGTCTCGGCCTGGGGCGCCTGACCCTGCCGCGGCGTGCACGCGGCAAGACCCAAGACCAAAAAGGACGAAGCGAAGCGCCTCATCTCCTCATCTTGCCCAAGCCCGGGTGCCGAGCGCAAACGAGACTGCCTTCCCGCCGGTTCTTGTGGCAGATCCGCATCAGCTTCATGCGCTTCGCCCTCTTGGCCGTACTGCTCGTACTCCTGACGGGTTGTCGGGAGGATCGACCTGGCACAGGCGGCGCGGCGCCCGCCGGCCCCGTGATGCCCATCGCCGCAAGACCGAGCGAGTCGAAGGCGGCTGCCGTCGACGTCGCGTCGCCCGAGGCTTCGCCCGTCGAGTCGAGCGCGACACTGGCTGAAGGCGGCCCGGCCCGACCGCTCACCACCCGCTTTGCGCTCGGCCCCATCGACGACGTCGGCCCGGCAGCACCAATGACGGCCACCAAGGATGGCGTCCTGTTCGTCAGCCGCGAGAGTCGCCTGTACCTGGCGGCCCGCGACGGGAAGGAAGGCTTCACCGCCCTCAAAGCGCCACGGGAGTTGTTCTCGCGCTACGGACGTGGACCTGCCGTGGGCCAGAGCTACGCCTATTTCGTGTCGAACCAGGGCGAGCTCTGCCGCGGTCAGCTGGAAACAGGCGAAGTTCAGCCCCTCGCGCCCCACGCTCGACCAGGAGCACGCGTGAGCATGACGCACGTGGCTGGCCGTGATCTCGTCGGCTACATCGGCGACCAGGGCGACGAAGCCCTCGGCTTTTTGTGGGCCGAGGGGATACGGGGCAACCCACCCGAGACGATCCGCCTGACGCCAGAAGGGGCCGCTGCGACGGCCATCACGCTGGTGCCCACTCAGCCGCATCCCTACGCCGTCCTGCTCGAAGGTCGCACCGGCATGTCACCTTTGCACCTGCGGCACCTGCTCGTCACGGCGCGCCGGGTCACGCCGGAAGAGGACGAGGTCGTGTGGGTCGGCCCAGGATCCCACCCACTGACGGAGATCGTTTCTCTGCCCACGGGGACCAAGGTGCAGTCCTTCGTGGCCACCGCCAAAGACGCGTCCCATTTCGGCCTGGCTCAGCTGACCCTCGATCCACAGGCCAGCGCGCCCGTGGAGCCTGCCTGGCGTCCGTACCCGAACGGCCTCGACCCGGCACCGGTCGCCGCGCACCACTTCTGCGGCGGGGATTTCGCCGTCTACGCCATCCCCCAGCACGAAAAGCCGCGAGCACCGCAGGACCTGGTCCTCGCGCCCATCCAAAATGGCATTCTGGGCAAGGAGGAAGTTCTCTCCCACTCCCGCGCTTACAATGACATCTCGGTTGCCGCCGTGAAAGAGGGAGCGATCGTGGCTTGGACGGCGGACCATCGCACGTGGGCCATGGTGCTCGGCTGCGGGACGAAGAACTAGGGCAGCGCGACGATGTACGCGAGCCAGCCAGGTTGGTTCTCGGCACGCGTCGACGGACGGTAGCTCTCGTCCTTCGAGCTCTTCGCTTTGTCCCAATAGACCAGCACTTCGCGGAAACCCGCTTCGAGCAAGAGCTCCTTGATCTCGGGCAAGGTCCAGAAGCGCCACTCGTAGGTGAACGCCTTCTGCATCTTGGTGCCGTCCTTGAACTCGAAATGAATGTGATTGACGACGTGCTGCGTGATGGGATCGAAGCTGTGCTGGTCCCAAACGTACACGAATCCCTCTTTGATTCTGCGGGGTTCGAGCATCGGTTCCTGCGCCTCCCAGCCGCCGTAGGCGTCGCAGAGGAAGAGGCCGTCTTTGGCTAGCCCCTTGCGAGCGACCTTGAAGTACTCGAGCAGGCCGGCGCGAGTCTCGAATACCCAATAGCTGAAGTTGAGCGCGTTGATGATCTGGAACTTACCGGGTCGCGGTGTGCGCACGTCGCCCAAAGTGAGCGTGACGCGCTCGGCCGCCTTGCCGAGCGGCTCCACGTTGCGCTTCCTGCCCCACTCGAGCGTCGGACGATGGAAGTCCACGCCCGTCGCCGTGCGCTCGGCGTGACTCTGGGCCCAAGCGGCCGACAAGAGCGCCGTGCCGCAGAAGTCCTCGCGCATGGTCAGGGGCTTCTCGCCATAGTGCGATCGATACAAGCGGTTCAGGAAGCTGACCTCGTAGTCGGCGGCTTGAACGCTGAGCTGATAGAGTTCGTGGCGGTCGGCGGTCCGCGCGGTGAAGCGCGACTTCTTGCGAGCTTTCGGCATGGGTGGAGGGGCTTTTACACGGATTGCCTCCAAAAGACCCTTCCCAGGCGGCCCGACCCCGGTGCAGGCTGGACTGCGCTGATGGCCCCCCGAGTGCCCCACCGCGGTCGCCTGGCACCCAGTCCGACCGGACGACTCCACCTCGGCCACGCGCGCACGTTCCTTCTTGCCTACTGGCACGCCAAAAGTCAGGGCGGACACGTCGTCCTGCGCATCGAGGACGTCGATGCCGAGCGGGCTAGCCCGGCGCACGTCGACCAATTGCTGCGAGACCTGGAGTGGCTCGGGCTCGAGTGGGAAGGGACCCCTCGCCTCCAGAGTGAAGGGATCGAGCGCTTGCGCTCGGCGGCCCAGGACCTCTTCGAGCGTGGCCTGGCGTACCCGTGCGTGTGTAGCCGAGGCGACCTGCGCGCGGCAGCACTCGCGCAGGGAAGCGCGGAAGAATCCATCGGCGCACCACACGGGACCGGCAGCGAATTTCGCTATCCCGGCACCTGTCGTGGTCGCTTCCGCTCACTCGAACAAGCCGAAGCCGAGAGTGGTCGACCAGCGGGACTGCGCCTAGCGGCCGCGCCCGGTCGGGTTGCTTTCGTGGATCTCTTGCGCGGCCGAGTGGAGGAGGACGTCGCGCAAGTGACAGGGGATTTTCTCATCGTCCGCCGAGACAAGACGCCTTCCTATCACCTGGCCGTCGTGGTGGACGATGCGGAAGACGGCGTCACGGACGTGCTGCGCGGCGAGGACTTGCTCGAAAGCACGGCGCGCCAGGTGCTCTTGGGACGGCTGCTCGAGCTGCCCGATTCGACTTACGCTCATGTGCCACTGGTGCAGGACGAGCACGGGAAGCGCCTCGCCAAGCGGGACCAAGCGCGCTCGCTCTGCGAGCTCCGCGACCGCGGCGTGTCCGCCGGAGCCATCGTCGCTTGGGCGGCGCGGTCGGCGGGCCAGGTCACAACCGACGCCCGAGAGCTCAGTGTCGCCGAAGTCAGCGCTGACTTCGATCTCGGGCGACTGCCGAGAGCCGGCGTCATCGCGCCGCCCTTCGGCTGAACAGCTCCCTCAGACGAGCTTGGTCTGGGACTGCAGGGGAACGAGCATGGCCTCTTCCTCGCCCGAAACGGGCTTCTCCCCCTCGGCCAGAGGCCTCGCCTCGATGCGTCCGCCGAGGGTCCGACGCACCGCAACCCGAACGCTCGCGTGCGTCGGCCAGGGTGCACGAGCCTCGACCAGGGGCGCCACCGGCGTGCTGGAGCCGAGCACCGTCTTCAGGGCGCTCTTGTCCTTGTCTGCCTCCCGCAGCTTCGCCGCAGATTCGACGATGGTTTCATCCTGAAACTCGTCCGCTTCGCCCAGCACGTGCTCGACGTCGGGCCGCTTCTCGAACTTGGCTTCCGTCGGTTCGTTCGGACTCCGATTCAAGCTCGCCGCGGCGCGGGAGAGCTGCCCCGCTCGCTCGGGTCGGCCCTGCTTGCGGGCCGCCACCGCCGCTCGTTGCAGCCAGCGAGCGGCTTCGGCCAGGTCGGCCCGTTCCTCCTGCACGCGCGCCGTCTCGAGGGCGACGACCACGTCATCGCTATCCTCAGGACTCACGGGAAGCACGAAGCGAGTGGCCATAGGGGCACCTTCAGTCTGGATCACGACTCCCCACAAGGAAAGCCCACGCGCGCTCGGATGTGCTGCAAGCTGTCCGAGCCTCGGTCTGCTGCCCTTGCTAGGCTGGGCGCATGGTGTGGTTTCTCTTTGCCCATGGGGCCGGCGCCGGCTCGAGCTCTCCGTGGATGCAGAAGTGGGCCCGACTGCTCGGAGAAATCGGCGCTGTCGAAACATTCGACTATCGCTACCAAGCAGCCGGGAAGAAACGTCCCGACGCGCTCCCTCTGCTTTTGGAAGTGCACGCCGCAGCCCTCAGCAGCGGCCGAGCCGTGCATGGAGACGAGGTCGTTCTGGTCGGCAAGAGCATGGGAGGCCGGATCGGCTGCCACCTCGCCCTGACCGAAACGGTGCTCGGCAACGTGTGCCTGGGCTACCCACTCGTGAGCCCGTCCGGACGAGGTCCGCTGCGCGACCAGGTCTTGCTCGAGCTCGCACTCGCGGTGTGCTTCGTGCAGGGAACGAAGGACCCGCTCTGCCCCCTGCCCGAGCTGGAGAAAGTGATCGCCAAACACCGTGCGCCAAGTGTGCTCCACGTCGTGCCAGGCGGCGATCACTCGCTCGCCGTCACGAAGACGCAGCTCAAAGCCGACGGCCAGACGCAAGAGACGCTCGACCGGCAGTGCCTGACGGCGATCGCGACCTTTTGCGCCGGGCTCTGAACTACTTCACTTCGCGCTCGCCGAGCGTGCCGAAAATGCGGTCCCACAGCATGTTCGACACGCAGAACCGGGATTCGTGGTCCTTGAAATGGTGCAGCATGTGGTTCTTCTTCAGACGAATCCCGTAGGCGGACTTCGGCGTGTAGTGATGCAAGTAGTAGTGCGTGCAGTCGTAGAAGACATAGCCGAGCACGAAGCCGGCGTGCCAGGACCACACGTAGGTCGCACCGAACATGGGGTAGAAGATGGCCAAGAACACGAAGTAGAGCGTGATGCTGACTGCCGGCGGCATGACCAGCCGGTACTTGTCCTTGGGCCAGGTGTGGTGCACGCCGTGCACCAAGAAGTGCATGCGCTTGCCCCAATTGCCCGGTGCATCCCAGTGGAAGAACAGGCGATGCAGCCAGTACTCGGTGAGCGTCCAGGCGACGAAGCCGAGGAACGCCAAGAGCAGCGTCAACGCCAAGCCGGTGGAGGTGCGCAGCGCACTGTAGATCATCATGAGCAGGGCCACGGGTACCCACATGATGGGCACTACCGACCAGTGCGTGCGCGAAAACAGATCGAGAAAGTCGCTCTCGAACATCCGGGGTGATTCAGGGGTGGCTCGCAGCACTTGGGGAAAACTCCTGCCGAAAAGTGCCGCAAACATACGGACCGGCCCGGGCCCGTGCAACCTATTCGGCGGCGCAAGAAGCGGACCAGCTGTAAATTGTCGCGCAAATGCTGCCGTTTTCCGGCGCGAAAGCCCGGTGGCGGCGGCGCATTGGCGCAAATCGAGAACCCGACCCACACTCGGCCATGCCAGAACGACCCCTCCCCCTCGCGGACATTCTCGAGGGTATCGATGCCATCCTCTTCGACATGGATGGTGTGCTCCTCGACACCGAGGATCTCTACACGCGCGCGACCAAACAAATCCTCGGCCCACTCGGCGACCGCTTCGACTGGCGCATCAAAGAACGAATGATGGGCCGCGCACCGCTCGAGGCGGCCAAAATCCTGATCGACACGCTCGAGGTGCCCATCACTCCGCAGGAGTACCTCGACCAGAAGCGTCCCATTCTGCTCGGCCTCTTCCGCGAGAGCGAGCCGAAGCCAGGCGCCACCGAGCTGGTGCAGACGTTGGCCGAGCGCGGCCTGCCCCTGGCCGTAGCCACCTCCTCGGATCGCGGATTCTTCGAGGCCAAGACGTCGCACCACCCGTGGTTTTCACATTTCCAGGCCATCGTTTGCGGCAGCGATCCGGAAGTGAAAGCGCACAAGCCTGCGCCGGACATCTTCTTGGCGGCAGCGAAGCGGCTACGCACGCCGCCGAGCCGTTGCTTGGTTTTCGAAGACTCGGCGGCTGGGGTCGAGTCCGCCAAGCGCGCTGGGGTACGCCGCGTCGTCGCGCTGGCCGACGCGAACATCGATCAGGCACTGCTGGCCCAAGCGGATCACGTGATCGATGCCTTTGCCCAGATTACGGGCCGCTGAAGGTACGTTCGTCAGTGCACGTCGAGCCAGCCAAAGAAGGTCGGCAAGGCGTTGCGCTGCGCGTCGGGCATGTACTCGAAATTGCGCCCACGATCGATGATTTCCCAGAAGTCCTTGCTGGTGACCTTGGACAGAGATTCGAAGATCGCCAAAAGGCGCTGGGGCGGCTCGTGCGACATGTCGTCGGCGATGGCGCGCGCTCGGGCCTCGAGACCACGCGACAGGTAGTAGGCCGCCAGTTTGACCTGCGCCTTGCGTACGCCGATGAGCGCGCTCTCCTGGCTCTGCGCACGTAGCGGCCGGTCGAGCCCGAGGAATGCTTCGAGCATGGGGGCTTCCTCTTCTGCCCCGAGCTCGTGCGCAGTCTGCACCAACATGGACACGTCGTAGGCGACGGTCTCGGTGACGAATGTGAGCTTCATGTCGAAGCTCACGTGACCGTAATAGATCATGTGCCGCAGCCCCTCGAGCGCTGCGTCCAAGCGGTGGCTGGCAAGCATGGCCTCGACCAACTTCCGGTATTGGTTCAGCACGTTGTAGGCCGTGCGCACATCGCGCGCATTCAGCGTAGCGCGCAGGTAGGAATTCATGAACCGATAGACGAGCTTGATGAGCTCGTCGTCGCCCGCCCGTGCCGCCTCCTCGCCGATGTAGCGGGTGTCGATGGCGATGAGGTAGTTGATGTCTCGCATCCCAGCGAGCGCCTCGTTGTAGATGCCGAGGTACTGGCGCATCACCTTCCACTCGACCCACGTTCGGCGAGCCTCGAGATCCTCGAGACTTTCCGGGTCCATGGCCACGAAATCGGGGTTGTGTGAGATGCCCTGGTGAACTCGAAACCACACGGGGTTCGCGTCACTCTTGAGCCGCAGATAGCCGAGTGCGAGGTCCTTGAGCGCGTCCACCGCCCCGCTGGCGATGATCTTGTCCTTGCCGCTGATCGATGCACTGGCGATGTCGGTGAGCTCCTCCATGGACAAGAGCGTGCGTTCCTGCAGTGCCGAAGCCTGACCGGCATCGGTGCACTGAACGCCACTCTGGGCGCTGGCCAGTGCGACACTGCGAATGCGAAAGGTGATGTTCATCGGCTCGAGGAACCAGAACACGTAGCCGAAGTACGGCACCATCAAGGACAGCGCGATCGTCGTGAAGACGAGCATCGCGAGCAATGCCACCCGTGGCACGTAGGCCTCCTGCAGCGCCACGCTGAGCCAGACGCCGGTGACGCAGACCACCACGTAGTAGCCAATGACCACGGTGTTGACCGGGTCACGCAAGAACATGCGGGTGATACCGGCGAAGCGCGCCGCCGATAGCTGAACCACGATGCTGACCACCGTGATGACGATGCCGAGCACTGCGGCAACCACACCAGCCAAGGCACTGATGGCATCGGTGATCGAGCCCGGGTCGAAATCGAGGTAGCGCGCGAGCGGCCCGGCCTTGGCGCCATTTGGGGCCGCAGACAACAGATAGTCGAGACCGTACAGGCTCCAGAACGTAGCGAGGGAGAGCCCGGCCAAGAGCAGGGTGGGAAGGACCCAGCGCCGTGCCCATGGGAGCGCCTCGTCGGACATGGACCTCAGCCTTCCGAGGGTGCTTTGAACCAAGCACCGAGCAGGTGCTTCAAGTAGATCTCGAAGGCACCGCCGGCCATGTCCTCGTACACCTCGGGGATGTCCTTCTCGCGTTCTGCGCCGAACGGCGCAAACCGCGGGGGTCGCCACAAGGTCATCTTGTCTTCGAGCGGGTCTGCCGCGGACAGCTCGAAAGTGGTCTTGAAGAAGATCGCAGCCCCCATGAACATGGTCTTGGGCGCTCCACCGACGAAGCCGCCCGACAGCCGCGACTGGTGACTGAGCGTGAGCGTCGGCGCGGTGGCTGGTGGAAGCTCCACATTGGCGGCCTCCGGCAGCGGCGCGAGCTCGAAGTGCAGGATGTCCTCGGGAAAGGCTGCTTGCAGGCGGGCGCGCACGCCTTCGAGCAGCTTCTTTTCGCGCTCGCGTGAGTAGTCGCCGAGGAAATACTGACTCGGGAGAACCTTCTTGCCGAGGTAGTACTTCTTGGACTTCAAGACCACGTTGTCCACGGACTCCGGCTGCTGCGGGAAGTCCTGACGGATGCGGATGAGCACCTTGGGTCCGTGCGCCTCGGCGTGGGCCAAGAGGTGCTGGAAGAACGGCACCACCGCGGCATTGTCGGGATTGGCGAGCTCTTGGAAGCGCGTGAGCGCGAGATTGATGACCTCGCGCCGTGCATGCGCGATCTCGGGTGCCACGAGGGCGGTGTGCGGACTCGCCGTTCGGAACTGGTCGATGGCGGTCAGCGTCTTCTTGGCCCGGGCACGAGCGAGCTCGGCGAGCAGCGCTTCACGCAGCGCGAGCGAGGCTTCGGCGGCGATGTGTGAATTCGGGTGCGCCTTCTGGAACTCCTCGATGGCGGCAACCGTGCCTTTGCTCTTGGCCAGGGTCAGTCGGGCCCGCGGCAGGTAGACATCCTTCACCTCGGACCTGGTGCCGCCGCGCGCGAGATACGCCTCGAGGGAATCGACCGTGTTCTCGGTCACAGCCGCCCGGTAGAGCGCGCTCTCGCTGAGAGATGTGCGCAAGTAGGAGACGGCGTAGCCCAGCGTCACGGCGAGCAAGATCGTCATGATCCCGAGCAAGCTCGCGGACAGGAGCCGCGGTCGGGGGTGCGGGTCGGTCGGGGCGAGCGGATTCGGGACGCCGCTTTCGATCAGCGGGCTCAGGCGGGCACGCTCGAGGGCTTCCTTGGGCCCGAGCTCTGCCCAGCGGGCGGCACCTTCCTTGTAGCCGCGCACGGCCTCCTCGGCCTGTTCGGCCGAAGCCACCGGGAGGTCGAACGTTCGGCCGGAAGTCTTGACGACGACCGTGGCGCCGACCGTGGTGACCGTCTGAATGTCGCCCGCATCGAGCTCGTGCAGCGCACTACCGGCCGCCCGCAAGAGCCCGCTCGGGAACAAGAACAAGCCAGAACCGTACGGCAGGCGGCTCGTCTGCCACGAGCTCGCGTAGGCGCGCAGGCCACAGTAGGAGACCGCTCCGGAAAACAACAAATGGACGAGCAGGTGGGGCAGCCCGCCGATCGCCAAGGCGCTATCGAGGTCTCCGAAACCGAGCGCGGTGAACCCCGCCCAGAGCACACCGGTTCCAATGGCCGCAAGCGTCCAGTTCCGGGTGACCAGATCGGGTTCGGCCAGGACGGCGAGGGGCCTCGGGACGGCCACCCCCTGGGACGATTCGATGAAGCGATCCTGAAGCGTCCGCGGTAGGCCGTAGAAATCGAGTTTCCGCATTGCCCTCGTCACTCAAATGGCGAGGCCCGAGTGAACCATAGTGGCTGCCGTCTTCACAAGCCGCCCACGGCCCCATGGCGAAATCGGTGCTTTGTCGCCCGTCCAATGCATGGCAGCGCAGCATTTCTCGAGCGGCGGGACGTCAGGACGACTCTCCGTCCACGTGCACGAAGACCTGCCTCGTCTCGCGCCGACGCCGATGCTGCCACAAGTAGAGACCTTGCCAGGTCCCCAAAACCAAACGGCCGCTGGCGATGGGAACACACAAAGACGTCTGCGTGAGCGCAGCCCGTGCGTGGGCCGGCATGTCGTCGGGCCCCTCGTCATCGTGCTCCCAGGCAGCAGACTCCGGAGCCAAGCCATCCATCAGCCGCTCCAAATCGCGCCGCACGGCCGGATCGGCATTTTCCTGAATGAGCAAGCTGGCCGAGGTGTGCATGATGAAGGCCGTGCACAGGCCGGCTCCGATGCCGGATTCGTCGATGACCGACTGCACGCGCGCGGTCACGTCGACGAGTCCGCGTCCGGGTGCCATGATCTCGAGCTGTTTCTGGAAAAATA
>Ga0247744_1000012_pt1 | contig 48267 bp, 39 predicted proteins | sample UWRJS154409C5_FD_180946 | JGI IMG/M metagenome (GOLD analysis project Ga0247744, IMG submission 180946) | Soil microbial communities from Arlington Agricultural Research Station in Wisconsin, United States - UWRJ-S154-409C-5 | ecosystem: Environmental > Terrestrial > Soil > Agricultural land... | reverse complement strand
GAAACCGCGTCCACCGAGCCATTCGGCTCCGCGTGATCCTCCGGTCCGGGCCGATTTGAGCCCCATCGCTGGGCCCAGCGTGGCACACTCTCATTGGCATCACGCTTGCAAAGGCCTCCGCCTATGTCCTTTCGCCACATGGCTCTTGGCCTCTTCGGAGCGAGCTTCGCTTTTCACGTAGCCTGTGGTGGTCCGGCCAGCACGGACGGCACTGATTCGGCGGCGGGGGGCGCTGCTGCGGGCGGGCACGACGCGTCCGGCGGATCGAACGGCAGCGGCGGCGGCTCGGCCAGCGGTGGTGCTGCGAGCGGCGGGGCTTCGAGCGGCGGCACCTCGTCGGGCGGCGCAGCCACGGGTGGAAGCTCGAGCGGTGGATCAGGCGGCAACGTGGGCAGTGGCGGGAGCGTGAGCACCTCGTGTCCAGGGGCCGTGCCGGAGGACGGCGTCGTGCCGTGTCAGGGGTTTGGCACCTGCCTCTACGAGGACTGCGGCGGCATCGGCCAAGTCACGGCCACCTGTGACAACGCCGTCTATCAAACGGATGTGACCCCGTGTCAGGACTTCGACTGCGGCGGCGAGACGTGCACACCCGGCCAGATCTGTACGGTCAACGCGGGAGGGGCCTTCATCGGCACCTGCGTCGACAATCCATGCGGTGACGGCCCGGTGACGTGCGAGTGCGGACACCCGCTCTGCGCGGGGACTTGCACTGCTTTCGGGATGCCTGGCTACGGCATCGAGCTCACCTGCAACACCTGCCCGAACGGGCAGGCCTGCCCGTAGCTCTCCGATTGGACTCACCACGGCGCCTGGCCTAATCCTGAGCCGAGGGAGACGAACGTCATGAGTCAGCTCAGCCGTATTCAAGAGTATCTAGGGAGCGAGAGCGGGCACCTGCTCGAGCATCAGTGCAAGACCGTGCCCAAGGAGAGCTTGGTCGCGCCTGGACCGGACTTCGTCGATCGAGTTTCGACGGCCACCGATCGCAACCCGCGCGTCTTGCGGAACCTGGCGGCGCTCTTCAACACGGGTCGCCTCGCCGGCACGGGGTACCTCTCGATCCTGCCGGTCGACCAAGGCGTCGAGCATTCGGCGGGCGCCTCCTTCGCCAAAAACCCGGCCTACTTCGACCCCGAGAACATCGTGCGTTTGGCCCTCGAAGGCGGCTGCAACGCCGTGGCCAGCACGTTCGGGGCGCTCGGCGCGGTCGCCCGCAAGTATGCCCACAAGATCCCGTTCTTGGTGAAGGTGAACCACAACGAGCTCTTGACCTATCCGAACAAGGCCGAGCAGATCCTGTGGGGCACGGTCGAGCAGGCGTACGACATGGGGGCCGTCGCCGTCGGCGCCACGGTGTATTTCGGCTCGGCCGATGCTTCGCGACAGATCGTGGAGGTTTCCCAGCTTTTCTCCCATGCGCACGAGCTCGGCATGGCAACCGTCCTCTGGTGCTACCTGCGCAACTCCGCGTTCAAGGTCGGCGGCGTGGATCACCACCTGTCTGCCGATCTCACCGGTCAGGCCAATCATTTGGGCGTGACCATGGGCGCCGACATCATCAAGCAAAAGCTGCCGGAGGTGAACGGCGGCTTCAAGGCTTTGAACACCGGCAGCTCGTCCTACGGCAAGCTCGACGAGCGCATCTACACCCAGCTCACCACCGACCATCCGATCGACCTTTGCCGCTACCAGGTGATCAACTGCCACATGGGTCGGAGCGGCCTCATCAACAGTGGCGGCGCGTCCGGAGCGCACGATTTCGCCGAGGCGGTGAAGACGGCCGTCATCAACAAGCGCGCGGGCGGCACGGGCCTGATCAGTGGTCGCAAAGCCTTCCAGCGGCCGATGAAGGAAGGCGCAGAGCTCCTGAATGCCATTCAGGACGTGTACCTCTGCAAAGAGGTCACGCTGGCCTGAGTGCCGCAGGCGTGGCCGGGGTGCTCGCTCGGGCTATAAGGCAGCTCGATGCATCGATCCCCGAAGAGCAGGCGGGCGCGGGGCTCCCTCGTGCTCTTGGTTCCGGCGGCGCTGCTCTTGGCCTTTCTGTTCGTGCCCCTGCTCGGCTTGGTGCTCGGCACGACGATGGACGACGTCCGGCGCGCGCTGGACAGCGAGCTCCTCGGTCCGGCCATCGGCCTGAGCCTGATCACGACGCTCGTCTCCTTGGTCGTGATCGTGCTCTTGGGCACGCCCCTGGCGTGGCTCTTGGCCCGCGGCAGCGGCCGCACGGTGCGCGCAGTCGAAACGCTGGTGGAGCTGCCCGTCGTCGTGCCACCTGCGGTGGTCGGCGTCGCGCTGCTCTTGGCGTTCGGTCGCCAGGGCCCGTTCTCACGCTGGCTCTTGCCAGCCGGGGGGTCGCTCGCGCTCACCACGACGGCCGTCGTTTTGGCTCAGATTTTCGTGGCGGCGCCGTTCTACGTCCTATCCGCGCGCAGCGCCTTGCGTGAGGTCGACGACGAGCTCGTGCTGGTGGCCCGCAGCTTCGGCGCGTCCCCCATCGCGGTGTTCTTCCGGGTCGGTTTGCCACTCGCGCGCCCGGGACTCCTCGCTGGAGCGCTCCTCGCCTGGGCGCGTGCGCTGGGCGAGTTCGGGGCGACGCTCATGTTCGCCGGCAATCTGAGCGGTCGCACGCAGACGTTGCCGCTCGCCATCTACGCGGCGCTCGAGTCCGACCTGGGCACGGCGCGCGTGCTGTCGGCGCTGCTCGTCGGCCTCGCGTTCGCGCTCCTGCTCGGGATGCGCTCCTGGCTGGGCGGAGGGAGTCGTCTGCTCGGAGGAGCCAGAGCGTGAGCGAGCGAGCGGCCGATTTGGCGGTGGAGCTGCGCTTGAAGCGTGGCACGTTCTCGCTCGAGGTGGCCTTCCGCTGCGGGCCGGGCGTGCTCGTCGTCGTCGGTCCCAATGGGGCTGGCAAGAGCACGCTCCTGCGCTCGATCCTCGGAGCAGGATCCGCCCACCACGCGCGGGTGGCGGCAGGCGACGTGGTGCTCGACGACAGCGCCCAATCCCTCCACTTGCCGACCGAGGCGCGCCGACTGGCCTATCTGCCGCAAGCCTACGGCCTCTTTCCCCACCTGACGGTGGAGGGCAACCTGCGTTTCGCTCTCGACTGCGCGGCGCCGACCCTCAGCGTGGCCGAGCGGCAGCGGCGCGCCCTCCAGACGGCAGCTCAGTTCGGCATCGAGACGCTGCTCCGCCGCTTTCCCGGATCGCTATCCGGTGGGGAGAGACAGCGAGTTGCGCTGGCGCGGGCTCTCACCGTCGAGCCGCGAGCTCTGCTTCTCGATGAGCCGCTGTCGGCCCTGGACCCGGTCGCTCGCGTCGAGACCCGCGCCTACCTTGGTGTGGCGCTCCCGAAGCTCGACATCCCCGTGCTCCTGTCGACCCACGATCCAGCCGATGTTCTGGCACTGGCGTCGCGGGTGCTGGTGCTCGAAAGCGGCCGAGTGACGGCGGACGGAACGCCGGAAATGCTGCGAAACCCTGCGGCGACGCCGTTCGTTGCCGCGTTCTTCGGCAGTGCCTCGCCCGCTCAATCGAGGTGAGCGCTGACCGGTGCGTTGCTCTGGAGCACCGGCAGGGACGGCTTGGGAGCTTCGGCATAGTCGCGCAGGCGGTACTGCACTTTGCGCACGCTGATGCCGAGCATGTGGGCAGCCTGGGTGGTGCTCCCGCCTACGTGCTCGAGCGTCTTCAGGATCGCGTAACGCTCGAGATCGGCCAGCGTCGCGCCCGGAATGCGCGGAACGCCGCCATCGTCGCTTCTGCCGAGCTCGAGCTCAGCGGGCAGGTGACGGGGCAGGATCACCGGGCCATCGACGAGCACGACCGCGCGTTCGACCACGTTCTCGAGCTCGCGCACGTTGCCGGGCCACGGGTGGGCACGCAAAATCCGCAGCGCCTGGGGGTCGACTCGGTCCACCACCGTGCCGTTTTCCTGCGAGAAGCGCTGCACGAAGTGCATGACCAGGCCCGGAATGTCGTCCCTGCGCTCGCGCAGGGGTGGCAGGCGCAAGTTGATCACGTTCAGGCGATAGTAGAGGTCCTCGCGGAACTTGCCTTCGTCGACCAGCTTCTTCAGGTCACGGTTGGTGGCGGCGACCAGACGAACGTCGGCGTGCACGGTCTGATTGCCACCGACGCGCTCGAACTCGTGCTCTTGCAGGACCCGGAGCAGCTTGACCTGGGTTGCCGCCGAGATCTCGCCGATCTCGTCCAAGAACAGCGTTCCACCGTCCGCTTGCTCGAAGCGACCGATGCGGCGCCGGTCGGCGCCCGTGAACGAGCCGCGCTCGTGACCGAAGAGCTCGCTCTCGAGCAAGCTCTCCGCCAGCGCCGCGCAGTGGAGCTTCACGAACGGTCGGTCACGGCGCTCGGAATTGTGATGCAGCGCCGAGGCGATCAGCTCCTTGCCGGTGCCCGATTCACCAGTGATGAGCACCGTGGCGCGGCTCGGCGCCACCTGCTCGATGCTCTTGAAGACGGCGCGCATCTCGGCGCTCTGACCGACGATGCTGGAGAAATCGTAGCGCTCACTCAGACGCTCGCGCAGGCCCTTCGTTTCACGGCGCAGCGCCGCACCTTCCAGCGCGCGCTCGATGACCACGAGCAGCTCGTCGGAATTGAGCGGCTTGGTCAGGTAGTTGGCGGCGCCATGGCGCATGGCTTCCACTGCGCTGTCGACGGCGCCGAACGCCGTCATCAGAACCACGGCAACGTCCGGGTGGATTTCCTTCAGCCGATCCAGGAGCGCCATGCCGTCCATGCCCGGCATTTTCAGGTCGGTCAGCACGAGGTCGGGTAGGAACTCCTGGGCAGCGGCGATGGCCCGAAAGCCGTCGGCGGCCATCTTCACCTGGTAGCCTTCGTCACTCAGAATTTCACTGAGCGCGTGGCGCGCGCTGGCTTCGTCATCGACGACGAGGATGCGACCTTTCGAACTGTGCTTGCTCATGTCCCTGACCGGGAGAAGCACGAGCCGTGCCGGTGGCCGGTCGAGCCGCTGAGAGTGCCCATTTGGGGCTATTTCTCGCGGGTCCGAGGGTTGGGCCAGCTGGCCGGTTCATTTCCCATTCCGGCAAATTTTGCGCCTGGCGTCGCTTCGACGCAATCATTGCGCGCTTCGGCGGGGCGCTTGGGCACCGCGGCGGCTGGTAGGCTCACCCCGGGATGTCAGCCACGATCCAGCCCTCGGCGTCGCGCCTGCGCCAGTTGGTCGAGACCTGCCAGGACGCGGTCTTGTTCATCGACCGCGTGGGCACGATCAAGATGGCCAATCCGGCGGCCTGCCGGATGTTCGGCTACCGCGCGGAGGAGCTGCGCGAAGCGGACGTGCGCATTCTGATGGGCGAGCCCTACGCCTCGCGGCACCAGGGCTACATCGATCGCTACGAGCAAACCGGAACCCGCAAGGCGATCGGGTACATCCGTCAGGTGTCGGCCGTGCGCAGTAGCGGTGAGGAATTTCCCATCGAGCTTTCGGTGACGCAGCTCACCGAAGAAGAGGACGGAGCGCGTTACGGTGCGTTCATCCGCGACATCAGCGAGAAGGCGCGCCTGCAGGCGGAGCTGATGGAGCGCGAACGGGCGGCGACCGTGGGCACCACGGCGTCCATGTTGGTCCACGAGATCGGCAATCCCCTGAACAACATGGCGCTCCAGCTGCAGGCACTGCGTCGCCGCGTGGCGCGGCTCGGCGAGTCCGAGGAAGCGGTCAGCAAGGTCGACAGCTGTCTCGGCGAGGTGGCGCGCTTGTCGCGCCTGGTGCAGGAGTTTCGCGCGCTGTCGGGTCGGCGCCGCCTCAACCGACGTCGGCTGCCGTTGACGTCGGTGCTGGAGAACATTCCGGCGTCGGTGCTGGGGTCGGTTCGCGGAATCAGTCTGGTCCGCGATTTCGCCGACGGCGGGGTCCAGGTCCTGGCGGATCCGGACAAGATGCAGCAGGTGCTGCTCAACCTCTGCCACAACGCCGTCGACGCCATGGGCGAGGCCGGGGGCACGCTGTCCATTTTCACGCGTGTGGTTGCCGAGGACTACGTGCTCGAGGTCGTCGATACCGGCAGCGGCGTGTCGCCCGGCACCGACGTCTTCGCCCCATTCGTCACGACCAAGCCGGACGGGACCGGACTTGGCCTGGCGATCTGCAGCGAGATCGTGCGGGAGCACGGGGGGACCATCACTTACGAGACGACTCCGGGGCAGGGCACCACGTTTCGCGTGCGGATTCCGCTCTGAGCCTTTCAGCGCCCCTGCATGCCGATGAACATTGGCGGGTTACTCGGTGCTCCGGTCCGGCTCTGGTAGTGATACGTGTGCCGCTGCCCATGGCGCTCGCGGTGCTGCTCGCACCAGAGCTCCTGGCCTCCGCTGGCCTGGCGTGCTTCGACGCAGCGCGGGCACGGTGGCTCGATCTCGGGCACCTGCGGCCGCTGGTCCTTGGGCCGCACGACGAGCACGGGGCAGTGGGCGAGACGCACCACGCCCTCGGCGACCGATCCCAGGAGCAGCCGACGGAAGCCACGCCGCCCATGGGTGCCGATGACCACAAGGTCCGCCTCGAGGTCGGAGGCGAGCTGTGCAATCTCGGCGCTCGGGACCTCACTGCGCACGTGCACGCACAAGCGGCCAAAGGTCTGCTTGGTCGCGTTCTGCCAAGCCGAGATGCGTTCACCGATCCGGGCTTGGAGCGCCTCGTACGCATCGTCCAGCGGGACCGGAGCTGTCGCGGCGAGACCGGCCACGCCTGGGCCGAGGTAGTCTCCCATCTGCACCACGACGGTGACCACGTGCACCTCGGCCTCCTTTTCGCGGGCGGCCAAGTCGAAGGCACGCTCCAGCGCCAGGTCTGCCGTGGGGGAATAGTCGTAGCCGACGACGATCTTGTATGCGCTTTTGGTCATGATGCGCTCCTTTCGGGACAATGAGATCAACGTGCCAGGGGCACTGATCCATTCCTGGTGCATCGGACGTGCCAGACGCGCCTCGAGGAGGGCCTGGCGCCAAAGGAGACGACGCTCGTTGCTGGCGCGGGCCGAACCCAGCGGACGATTGACCACCGGATGCCGGCAAGAGTTGCGCGATCCGGGCGCATTGCTGCACGTATTGCGGCGGTGGTGGTGCGGATGTACACCGCTCATGAAGGGGGGAGTGGTCATTTGACCGCTTGTTCGGCCCTCGTCAGAGGACGCACGCCAGCGCCCGACCGCTGGGGCACGTGCCTTGCAGAGGAGCGGCTCGGCCATGCCCATCGAAAAATTTTCTTACGACGACGCCGTTGTTCGCAAGTTCGTCTTTGCCACCGTCATCTGGGGGATCGTCGCGACGCTGGTGGGCCTTTGGCTGGCCCTCCTGCTCGTCGTCCCCGCTGCGAGCTTCGATCTGCCCCAGCTCACGTTTGGCCGCTTGCGCCCGCTGCACACGAACGCGGCGATCTTCGCCTTCGCCGGCAACGCACTCTTTGCGGCGGTCTATTACTCCAGCCAGCGCCTCTTGAAGGCGCGGATGTTCTCCGATGCGCTGTCGGCGTTCCACTTCTGGGGCTGGCAGGCGATCATCGTGTCGGCGGCGCTCACTCTGCCCTTCGGCATCACTCAGTCCAAAGAGTACGCCGAGCTCGAGTGGCCCATCGACCTCGCCATCGCGGTCGTGTGGATCGCCTTTGCGATCAACTTTTTCGGCACGATCGCCAGGCGCCGCGAGCGGCACCTCTACGTCGCCATCTGGTTCTACATCGCCACCATCGTCACGGTGGCGATCCTGCACGTGTTCAACAACCTGGTCGTCCCGGCCGGGCCGCTGAAGAGCTATTCCATCTACGCCGGCGTCCAGGACGCGTTCATGCAGTGGTGGTACGGGCACAACGCGGTGGCGTTCTTCCTGACGACGCCATTCCTCGGCCTGATGTACTACTTCCTGCCGAAGGCCGCCGAGCGGCCCGTGTTCTCGTACAAGCTGTCCATCCTGCACTTCTGGTCGATCGTCTTCCTGTACATCTGGGCGGGCCCGCACCATTTGCACTACACGGCGCTGCCCGAATGGGCTTCGACGCTCGGCATGCTGTTTTCGGTCATGCTGTGGATGCCGTCCTGGGGCGGCATGATCAACGGCCTTTTGACCTTACGTGGCGCCTGGAACCGCGTCGCGGAAGATCCAGTGCTGAAGTTCTTCGTGGTCGGCGTCACCTTCTACGGCATGGCCACCTTCGAAGGGCCAATGCTCAGCATCAAGAGCGTCAACGCGCTCAGCCACTACACGGATTGGACCATCGCTCACGTCCACTCGGGAGCACTGGGCTGGAACGGCCTCATGACGTTCGGCATGCTCTACTGGCTGGCTCCGCGCCTGTTCCAGACCAAGGAGCTCTATTCCAAGAAGCTGGCCGAAGTGCACTTCTGGCTCGGCACGCTCGGTATTCTCTTCTACATCGTGGCCATCTACGCGGCCGGCGTCACCCAAGGCCTCATGTGGCGCGCCTTCGACGACACTGGGCGCTTGGCCTACCCGGACTTCGTCGAGACGGTCATTCGCATCATTCCCATGTATTGGGTGCGCGTGCTCGGCGGCAGCATGTACGTCACGGGCATCGTCATCGGTGGCATCAACATTTTCATGACCTGGTCGAAGCGACCGGCGACCTATGTGATCCACGAGCAGCAGGCCCCGGCACTCGAGCCGTACAGTGGGCCCGAGCCGCGGCTGATCATCCCAGCTCACAGCACGGTGGCGCCAACGGGCCTGCGTCTGCGTTATTTGGCTGAGGCTGCCTGGCACCGCGCCTGGGAGCGTCGGCCGCTGAAATTCACCATTTGGGTCGTGCTAGCGGTGCTCGTCGCCTCCGCGCTCGAGATCATTCCGACGTTTTTGATCAAGAGCAACGTCCCCACCATCAGCTCGGTCAAGCCGTACACGCCGCTCGAGCTCTACGGGCGCGACCTCTACATCGGCGAAGGTTGCTACAACTGCCACAGCCAGATGGTGCGGCCGATTCGGGCCGAGACCGAACGCTACGGCGACTACAGTAAGCCCGGCGAGTTCGTCTACGACCACCCCTTCCAGTGGGGCTCGCGGCGGATCGGCCCCGATCTGGCACGGGTCGGCGGCAAGTATCCGCACCTCTGGCACGTGCGGCACATGGAGGCCCCCACCTCCACCACGCCGCAATCCATCATGCCCGCCTACGCCTGGATGCTCAGCTCGCCGATCGAGTTCTCCGTCATTCAGCCGCGCGTGGACGCGATGATGATGCTGGGCGTGCCCTACGGCGATGCCGCCCTGAAGGCCGAGGAGCTCGCGCGAGCGCAGGCCAGCGAGATCGCTCGTGAGGTCGAAAAGCAAGGCGGGCCACCGGGGCTCGAGGACAAGAAGGTCACGGCGATCGTCGCGTATTTGCAGCGCCTGGGCCGGGACATCCAACAGGCTCCCGCGGCGGCGGCTCCGCCGGCCGCTCTAGCGAACGTCGGAGGTGGCAAATGAAACTGTCCGACGTGATGGGCGCAGCCAATCTGGCGGTCTTCGCCGAAGGAGCCCTGGTGTTGTTCTTCGTAGCGTTCGTGCTGGTGCTGGTGCGCTCGCTGGGGGCAGAGGAAAAGGCCCGCGCAATGGAGCTCAGTCAGCTGCCGCTCGCGGACGACCAAGTGAGTGCCGAAGCCGGCGAAAGGAGCGCACCGTGAGCGAAAAGGCCCCCAACCGCCCGCCCGACGACGAGCGCCTGCTCCACCACGAATACGATGGCATCCAGGAGTACGACAATCCGATGCCCCGTTGGTGGGTGTGGATCTTCTGGGCCACCTTCTGGTTCTCGCTCGCCTACCTGTTCCACTACTGGATTGGCAATGGCGTCTCGGTGGCCGACGCGTACTCCGCCGAGGTCGCCGTGGTGCGGGAGCAGGAGGCGAAGGCAGCGCTGGCCGAAAGCGTCAGCGAGGCGAGCCTGTCCACCGTGATGGCCGACGGATCGAGCCTGCAGGCTGGACAGGCCGTATTTCAGGCGCGCTGCGCCTCGTGTCACCTGGAGAAGGGCCAGGGCCTGATCGGTCCGAACCTCACCGACGATGCCTGGATCCATGGCCACGGCAGTTTGCTCGACATCTACGGCACCGTCAGCGCGGGCGTGCTCGACAAAGGTATGCCCGCTTGGGGCCGGCAGCTGTCGCCACTCGAGCTCCGCACCGTGGTGGCGTTCGTGGGCAGCCTGCGCGGCACGCACGTCCCCGGCAAGGAGCCGCAGGGTAGCTCCGCGCCGGCTCCAGTCGCGCCAGCTCCAGCCGCGCCAGCTCCAGCCGAGCCAGCGAAGTGACGCGGAGGGCCATTGGCACATCCCGGCTCTCCTCCCGTCGCGCCCCTCAGGGTCTTGCCGACACTCAACCCTGACGGGACGCGCCGCCGCGTTCGTCCCAAGCTCTACGACGGCGTCATCCTTCGTCGGCGCCGTGTGCTCGCCTACGGCCTCTTGCTCACCTTCGTTCTCTTGCCGTTCGTCACCATTGGCGGCAAGCCGGCCATGTTGCTCGACGTCGCGGAGCGGCAGTTCACCCTGCTCGGTCGCACCTTTCTCGCGACCGACGGCGTGCTCTTGATGCTGCTCTTGCTGGGCATCTTCGTGACCGTGCTGCTGCTCACGGCGCTCTTGGGGCGCGCCTTCTGCGGCTGGGGCTGCCCGCAGACCGTGTACATGGAGTTCCTGTTTCGCCCCATCGAACGGTTGATCGAAGGCGACCGGCCGGCGCAGCTGCGGCTCGACCGTCAAGGCGGCGGGGCACGCCGCGCGCTGAAGAACGCGGTCTTCCTCCTGCTATCGGTCGGGGTGGCCAACGTCTTTCTCGCCTACTTCGTCGGCGTCCGCACGCTGGGAACCTGGATGACCTCTTCGCCCCTGACCCATCCAGTGGGGTTCGCAGTGATGGGCGTGACCAGCGCCCTCGTGTTCTTCGATTTTGCGTACTTTCGTGAGCAGATGTGCACGGTGGCCTGCCCCTACGCGAGGCTGCAGTCCGCGCTCGTCGACCGCGATTCGCTCATCATCGGCTATCAGGAGCAGCGGGGTGAGCCGCGTCACAAGGGCAAGCCGCGGGCGGGTGACGGGGACTGCATCGACTGCAACGCCTGCGTCGTCGCGTGTCCAACGGGTATCGACATCCGAGACGGGCTGCAGCTCGAGTGCATCGCCTGCGGGCAGTGCATCGACGCTTGCAACACGATCATGCCCAAGGTCAATAAGGACCCCGACCTGATCCGCTACGCCAGTCAGCGCACACTCGGCGGCGGCAAACGGCGGATCTGGCGACCCCGAGTCATCGCGTATTCGGTGCTCGGACTCGGCGCGTTTTCGCTCTTGGTCGTGTTCGGTGTGCGGCGTGAAGCGGTCGACGTCACCGTCTTGCGCGGGATTGGTGCGCCCTTTTCCGTCGTCGGGGCCGAAGTGCAGAATCAGCTGCGCGTGAAGCTCGAGGACCATTCGGGCCAAGCCGGTCGACACCGGATCGAGGTGCTGTTGGAGTCCACTCGAGGGCCTGCTCCGCTCGAGACGCGCGGCGCCCGCGCCGTCATCCCCGAGAATCCTTTGCCGCTCGCCGCCCTCGGCCGCCGCACGACCAGCGTGTTCGTGCTGTCGCCACGCGCTGCCTTCGCGCACGGGACGTTGCCCATCGTCGTCCGGGTCACGCCGGAAACGGGTGAGCCCGTCCTGGTGCCGTATCGCCTACTCGGACCGGAGAACTGAAATGAAAGCCAAGTTTTTCATGCTGCTGCCAGTGCTTCTGCTCGGCCTGTCTTTCGCTGGCTGGGCAGTCATGATCTCCATGGCCACGTCGGACCCGTCGTTCGCCGTCGAAGCGAACTACTACCAAAAGGCTGCCCGCTTCGACGAAGAGCTCGGCCGGCGCGAAGCGAGTCGAGCGCTCGGCTGGAAGATGGAGGTGCTCGACTTTCGTCCGCGTCAGGACGGCGCTTCGGCTTTGCGCGTTCGGCTCGTGGATCGTCACGGCTCGCCGCTCGGTGGTGCGAGCGTTGCCGTCCAGGGGATCTCCAACTTGCGCGCCGCCGAGGTGCATGCGGCGTCCGCGCTCACCGATGAGCTCGGGCAGGCGACGCTCGACCTCAGCCCGGGACCGAAGGGTCTGTGGGAGCTCCGGTTCACCGCAACCCGTGCCGCCGCCCAGTTCTCCGAGGTCGTCCGCACCGATCTGCGCGCCGAAGGGGGCGCGAGCTGATGCCCGGCGTGCCCGAGTGGGCGCTCTTGGGGACGGTCGTCTCGGCCAGCGTGCTCGGCAGCCTGCACTGCGCCTTCATGTGCGGGCCGTTGGTGTCGGCCTGCCAAGGGGGCGGTGGCTCGGGTGACGACGTGCGCCGACTCGGCCCGGACCTCGGCTATCACGGGACGCGCGGCCTCGGCTACGTGACCTTGGGCACGCTGTCGGGCGCGCTCGGTGCTGCCGTCGACTGGGCCGGCGCCGGGGTCGGCATCGCGCGGCTCGGCGCCATTTTTTCCGGGCTGCTCGTGGTCGGGGCTGGAGTCCTGGCGCTCCGGCCCGGCCTGCGGCCGGGTGCGTCCTCCGCAGGCTCGAGCTTGCTCGCGTCGCGTCTGCTCGGGCGCGGTCTCGTTCGCCTCCGGCGCAAGGGTCCCACGCTGCGCGGGGCGCTCCTCGGCCTTTTGACGCCCGTGCTGCCCTGCGGGTACCTCTACGCCTTCGTGCTCAGCGCGGCCGGAACGGGCAGCCCGCTCGGCGGCGCGCTCCTGATGGCCGCCTTTTGGCTCGGCACGCTGCCAGCGCTCTTCGGCGTGGGGTACGTGGTCCGTCGCCTGAGCCAGGCGGCGCGCGCGCGTCTGCCGCTCGTCACGGGTCTGACGCTCATCGCGCTCGGGGTCCTCGGCGTGCTCGGACGAGGGCTGTCGCCGGTGACTCCGAGCCAGCGCTCCCCGGCGGCCGCCCTGCAGAGCCTGAGCCGAGGGGAGGGTCATGAACACGCGGCTTGTCACTGACGGCGCGCACGGACAAGAACGAAACGCCGTGGTTTGCGCCCACTGCGGGCAGCCCGGTCCGGCCGAGAGTGAGGGCGTGCCCTGGTTTTGCTGCGCCGGTTGTCGCGCGGTGCACGCGGTGCTCTCCGGGGCTGGGCTCGGTGAGTACTACGCCTTTCGCGACCGCCTGGGTGCGCGCGGGTCGCGGGGCCGGGAGCCCGCAGAGAGCGAGTTCTCGGAGGTCGATGCGCCAGCGTTTCAGCGCCTCTACTGCGACAGCGTGGGCGAGCACACCGACCGGGCCGAGCTCGAGCTCGGCGGTTTGACCTGTGCCGCCTGCGTGTGGCTGGTCGAGCGACTGCCGCGTCTCGAGCCCGCCGTCGTCGGCGCCCGGGTCGATCTCGGCCGCGGCAGGGTTGCGGTCGAGTTCGTCGCTCGTGGTCCGGATCGCGTCCCCTTGTCGCGGATTTTCGAGCTGCTCTCCCGGCTCGGCTACAGCCCGCGGCCCGCCCGCGGCTTGGCCGCCGATCGGCAGCGCAAGCTCGAGCTCCGGCGGCTGCTGCTCCGCATCGGGGTTGCGGCCGCCAGCGCGGGCAACGTGATGCTCATCGCCTGGGCGCTCTACGGCGGGGCCGATCAGGCGCCGTCCGGAGCGGGAGCCGAGGTGGAGGCCACCTTGCGGCTGTTTCACGTGGCCACCTGGCTCGCCAGCCTGCCGGCGCTCTGGGCCGCCGGGCTGTTCTTCCGGGGGGCGCTCTCGTCCTTGCGCACGCGGGCCCCGCACATGGACCTGCCGATCGCCCTGGGCATCAGCACGGCGTTCGTCTGGGGCAGTGTCTCCCTCTGGCGCGGTGGACAGGGCCTCTACTTCGACACCATCACCACGCTGATCTTCCTCTTGCTCATCGGCCGCTACCTGGACGTGCGCCAGCGAGCGCGCGCGAGCCAGGCCGCCGAGCTCCTGAATGCCGTTCTCCCCGGACAGGCGAAGCGGCTCCCCAGCTTGGACGGGAGCGAGGCCCTGAGCGTGCCCATCGAACGCATCGTCTCGGGCGACCTGGTGCTGGTGAAGAGCGGTGACACCGTGCCGGTGGACGGCGTGGTCGAGGTGGGCGTCTCGACCCTGGATCTGTCGCTGATGAGCGGCGAATCGAAGCCCGTCTCGGTCGGGCCCGAGGAGCCCGTCCTGGCGGGGGCCTTGAACCTGGGCTCCGATCTCCGGATCAGGGTCAGTCGGGCCGGCGCCGAGACGCGCGTGGCCAAGCTGCTCGACGCAGTCGAGCGGGCTGCCCTCGAGCGGGCTCCCCTGCTCGGCTGGGCCAATCGCCTCGCGGGGCGCTTCACCTGGGTGGTGCTCGGCTGCGCGCTGGCGGTGTTCCTGCTCTGGGCCCCCGGGTCCCTCGAGCTCGGCCTTTCCCACGCGCTCTCCGTGCTCATCGTGGCTTGTCCATGCGCTCTCGGCATGGCAACGCCCCTCGCGCTCTCGGCTGCGACGACCCAGGCGGCCAAGACCGGCATCCTGGTGTTTGGGGCGGCCGGTCTGGAGCGCTTGGCCTTGCCGTCCCGCATCGTGCTCGACAAGACCGGGACCCTCACCGCCGGTCATCTCGAGGTGACGCGACGGGTCGGGTCCGAGGACCTGGACCGACTCTTGCTCAGCTTGGAAGGGGGCACGCATCACCCGGTCGGTCGCGCTTTGGCCGGCTACCTCGCGGCGCTCGGGACGCAGCCGGACGCCGCCTACCTCGATGCCCGCGAGGTCCTGGGCGCCGGACTCCGGGCGGAAACCACGGCCGGACCGGTCCTCGTCGGCTCACCGGGCTTTGTCCTCGGGGCTGCGGAGGCCACGCCCGAGGTGCGGGAGGCCCTGTCCAGGGCCGCCGCGACGGAGTCCGTGGTTCTGGCCGCGCGGGCCGGGGTGGCCAGCGCGGCCTTCTTTCTCACCGATTCGGTGCGCCCGGACGCCGCGGCGAGCCTGCGGCGTTTGGCGGAGCTTGGCCACGAGTTGTGCATCATGAGCGGCGACCGCGCGGACAGCGTGGAGCACGTGGCCGCGACGCTGGCGCGAGAGGCCGGCATCCGGTTCGCCGAGGTGCTCGCCGAGGTGAGCCCCGAGCAAAAGCTCGCCCGGGTGAAAGAGTGGGCGACCACGCTCCCGAGCGTCGTGATGGTGGGCGACGGCGTCAACGATGCCGGAGCCTTGGCGGCGGCCCACGTCGGGGTCGCCGTGGGAGGGGCGGCGGAGGCGGCCCGCCTGTCCGCCGACGTCTACCTCAGTCGAAGCGGAGTCTCCGAGCTGGCGCGCCTGATGGCCGGCGCTCGGCGCACCCTGCGCACGATCCAGCGGGGAGTCGGCTTTTCGCTCGGGTATAACGCCATCGGAATTGGGCTAGCAGCGGCAGGCCTCTTGAGCCCGCTCGTGGCCGCGATCCTCATGCCCGTCTCCTCGCTCACCGTGGTGACCCACGCCTTTCGATCGCGGAGCTTCCGGAGAGCGCTATCCAGTGAGGCAAGATCATGAGCGTCCTCTTCGTCGTCGTCCCACTGGCCCTGCTCGCGTCCGGCGCGGCCGTAGTGGCCTTCATTTGGGCTGTCCGGCGCGGCCAGCTGGACGACTTGACCACACCTGCCCACCGCATGCTCGAGGACGACGAGAGCGGTCGCGCCTCCACGCCCGAGGTGCCTCCGCCAGCGTGAGGGTGTGGCGACTTTGCTCCGCTCTAGCAGGCAGAAAAAATTGCACCCAGAAACTGTGTGAATCCTGGGGATCGAGCGGTATCATCCTGTGCGTGAGCGGCGAGGGGACGAGCGGTGTCCCCGGCGTGGTGACCGACATGGCGCAGAGCGAAGCGGAAAAACTCGACAGGGCTCACTCGGCTTCAGTTCACCCGGCCTCGGCTCACCCGCCTACTCCGGCGCACGCCGCCGGTTCGGGTACGGCTCCCGAGTCGGGCGTGCGCTTGTCCGAGATCAAAGAGGCGATCCTCGACGATGCGCAGCTGCGCACGCTCTTCGCCGACATCGCCACGTACGGCAAGGTGCAGGAAGTGACGATGAAGGCGTCGCCACGCTCCCGTCCGGAGAACGTGCGCCGGCTTCCGGAGCTCTACTTGAAGCTCGTCGAGCGGCGGCTGTACGGCGCTCAGATCCGTTATGAATTCGAGAGTGCGGCTTGGCTCGACACCCTCGTCACCACCCCAGCCGGCTGTCGGCTCGTGCGTGTGCGTCTGCCGGACTGATCCGCGGTTCGCCCTAGCGGGCTGCCTGGGAACGACCTCCGCCCTGCCGGAAACAGCGCTCCGGGCGATTCACGCGGGTCCGGCCTTTACTCGGCTGCCCGGAGGAGTCAAAAAGCCCCTCCTCCATGGGGCTAGCCGTCCTCACCATCGTGGTCAGCGTCCTCTTGGGCACGCTGTTGGCGTTCGTTCCGCGCCAGAGAGCGAATTGGATGGGGCCGCTCAGGACCTTCGGTCTAGCCGCAGCGATCTCGGTGGTTGCCTTCCACATGGTGCCGGAGAGCATCGAGAGCATTGGCGCCTGGGCGGTGCCGGCGCTCCTCATCGGGCTCGTCCTGCCGGCGGTTCTGGGGCGCGTGGGCAGTGTCCTCTGGCGCGCCGGTCATCGGACGGCCGACCCTCGTCACGTTGCCCTCGAAGCAGGTTACGCAGGCCTACTCGTCCATAAAGTCGGCGATGGCGTTGCGCTCGGCGTCTACGCTGGCGAATTGCATCCGGGCGCCTCAGGTCAGAGCTTCGCGGCGGCGCTGGCCGCGCACATCGTCCCAGTCGTCGCGATCGTGGTGCTCACTTTCGATTCGGTGCGCGGTCGCGGCTCGGCGCTCTGGCGCGCGTTCGGGCTCCTGCTGGCGGGCTTGCTCGGCGTCTCGCTGGCCCACTCGGTCGTGCTCGGACCGCTGTCCCTCGCGCACGGCTGGCTCTCGGCCATCGCAGCCGGCATGTTGCTCCACGTCCTGACCCATGACTTGGGCTTGGACTTGCCCCAGACCCACCCGGCCCGCCTCTTGGACCTCGCCCTCGCCGGGCTAGGCCTTTCGGCCAGTCTTTTCGGCGAGATCGTGCATGAGCACCACGGCTCCGTCGACGTATCCGATCGGCTCCTGGAGGCGGCCCTGCGCTTGGCTACGGTGACGGCGCCCGTGCTGGTGGCTGCACTTTTGGCGTCGGCGTGGCTCGCCTCCGCCGTGCCAACCTTCCGCGCAGTCCGAGTCCGTCCCGTCTGGGTCGTGACCCGCGCCTTTTCGCGGTCGCTGCTGGAGCTCGAGACCATTTTACTCATCGTGGTCCTGCTCGGCTGGCAGTTCGCCTCGCTCTGGTTGGGCGGCGCCCTCGTGCTGATCGCCGTCACCGCTCTCGCCATGGCCGCCGTGGTCCGCCCAGGCGATGGCCTAGCCGGAGGCGAACCAGCGTCCGACACCTCGGGCTCGTCCCTCCTCGGGGCCTTCGACGCGCGTTTCTCCAAGGTGAGCGGCTGGGTGCTGCTCGGCTTGCTCCTGGCTGCGGTGGTCGACGTCAGCCTCCCGTCGGAGAGCCTGCGCGACGTTGGCATTGGGCGTATTGCTCTTTTGCTCCTCCTCGCGGCTCCGGGGTATCGGTGCCCCGCCGCGGCCATCCCGCTCGCCTCCGTCTTGCTCGAGCACCGGGTGGACTTGGGCTCGGTCCTGATTGGGCTCTTGCTCGGTCCGGCCGCCCGGGCCATGGCCGAGCTCGGCTCGACGAAACGGTTCGACACGAAGGCGCTGGCCGTCGGCTTCCTGGCGGCGATGCTGCTCGCGCTGGCTTTCGGACTGGTCATCCCCGGCGCGTTCGTTGGGGGAGGGCCGAGCGGGCGGGGCCCCAATATCGCTTGGAGCTGGGCCCTAGGCCTCTCGGCCTTGGCCTGGCTGCGGGCGATGTACAAGACTGGCTTTCGCGGGTTCCTGGAGTCCATTGGAAGCGGACACCGGCACGTGGGACACCACGGACATGCACACGGTGCCGGCGAATCACACTTGATCGCAGGGCACCCGGCGGGTGAGCACGGTGAACAGGGCTCCGCGCAGAATGCCTACAAGGTGTGACGGCTCGGAGAAACTTGGCGGGCTGCCCTTGACCGCCCACGTTCCGGGACCAAAGATTCCCTCTGCCATGACCACGAAGACCGCATCCGTGTTTGCGCTGACCGTTCTCACCAGCCTCAGCTACGTCGGCGCCGCTGCCGCCTGTGGAGGCGACGAGCACGAAGACAAGAAGGACGAATCCGTTCGCCTCTGTGGCGGCGACGAGCACGACGACGACGACAAGGACGAATCCGTTCGCCTTTGCGGCGGCGACGAGCACGACGACGACGACAAGGACGAGAGCTGAGCTCGAGCCTGCTCGCCCTCAATTCCGCCGTCGCCTGAACTGACCGCTACGCTGGCTCGCCACCGCTGGCTCGCGAGCATCCGCCCATCCGCCTTTCGGGTGGGCGTTTCTGCATCTGCGCGCTGCCCTCCGGAGCCCGGCTGCATTGTTTCCTGGCGCTAGGCCAGGGAGCGCTCTACCTTTCGCGGCCGCTCCGGCCCGGCCGAGCGTCAGGGACCATGATTTCCATTAACGACGTCTCGATGAACTTCGGCCCGCAGATCCTCTTCCAGGAGGTGAACGTGGTCTTCCATCCCGGCGAGCGTTACGGCCTGACCGGGCCCAATGGCGCCGGCAAGTCGACGTTCATGAAGATCGTCTCCGGGGAGCTCGAGTCGATGACGGGCCACGTGTCCCGCCCCAAGAAGACCGGCATCCTGCGCCAGGACCACTATGGCTTCGACTCGGTCCGCATCCTGGATGTGGTCATGATGGGCAATGGGCCGCTCTGGCAGGCCCTGTCCGAAAAGGAAGTCCTGCTCGCGAAGGGTGACCAGCTGAGTGACGACGACGGCGTGCGCCTCGGCGAGCTCGAGATGGTGATCGCCGAGGAGGATGGGTACACAGCGGAGTCCGAAGCCACCTCGCTGCTCCTCGGCCTCGGCATCGACGAGGCCCTGCACACCGAAACCTTGAGCGTGCTCACCGGCGGCGACAAGGTGCGCGTGCTCTTGGCTCAGGCGCTGTTCGGCAAGCCGGATGCGCTCCTTTTGGACGAACCGACCAACGCCCTCGACATCGGCAGCATTCGCTGGCTCGAAGGGTTTTTGCTCGGCTACTCCGGCACCTTGGTGGTCATCAGCCACGATCGGCACTTCTTGAACACGGTGTGCACCAAGATCGCGGACATCGACTACGAGACGATCATCCTCTACCCCGGCAACTACGACGACATGGTCGAGACCAAGGCCGAGGCGCGCACCAGCCTCGAGTCTCACAACGCCGCGCGGCAGAAGCGCGTGTCCGACCTGCAGGAATTCGTGCAGCGCTTCCGCGCCGGTTCCCGCGCGAGCCAAGTGAAATCCCGCGAAAAGCAGCTGGAGCGTGAGAAGCGGGAAATGTCCTTGCTCAAGCGCTCCAACATCGCGCGGCCGTTCATCCGCTTCGACCAGAAGAGGCAGGCCGGCAAGCAGGTGCTGGGTGTGGAGATGATCAGCAAGCGCTTCGAGGATCACACCATTTGCGAGCGCTTCAACCTGAGCGTGATGCGCGGCGAGAAGGTGGCCATCGTCGGGCCGAACGGCGTGGGCAAGACGACGCTCATCAAGATGATGCACGGCGACGTGAAGCCTGACAGCGGCAAGGTCGAGTGGGGCTACGAGACGCACGTCGGCTACATGCCTCAGGACCACTCCGAGGCGATCGAGAAGAGCGACATGTCGGCGCACAAGTGGCTGTGGCAGTTCAACACGCACGCCGACGAGGAGAACCTGCGAGCCTTGTTCGGTCGCCTCCTGTTCACCAAGGACGAGCCACTCAAGCCGACGAAGGTGCTCTCCGGCGGCGAGACGGTGCGCTTGCTTCTGGCCAAGCTGATGATCACCCAGTCCAACGTGCTCTTGCTCGACGAGCCCACCAACCACCTGGATCTGGAGGCCATTCGTGCGCTGACCCAGGGCCTACAGAGCTTCGAAGGCACGGTCATCTTCGTGACCCACGACCGCGAAATGGTCAGTCGCGTCGCTACCCGCGTCATCGAAATGTCGAAGCTTGGCATCCGCGAGCTCTCCCCCACCGAATTCGATCAGGGGCACTTCCTCGAAGGCGCAGCCTGAGAGGAACGACGGACCAGCCTCGAAGGCGCAGCCTGAGAGGAACGACGGACCAGCCTCGAAGGCGCAGCCTGAGCCCAGAGTCACTCGATCACGGGCAATCCGTCGTCGAGCTCGTCGAACCCCCAGAACACCGGCTCGGGCAAAAGTCGGACTTCGAACTTCTCCTCGACCTGCCGGCGCACGTGCCAAGCGAAGCGGACGAGCTCCTGGGCCGTGGCGCCGTCGTGGGCGACCAAGGCCAGCGTGTGCCGAGTCGATAGGCCGACGTGCCCAATTCGGGTGCCCCGGCCGAGGCCGGCGCGCTCGATCAGCCAGGCAGCGGCCACTTTGACGCGTCCGTCGGGCTGAGGAAAGGCGGGCGGCTTGTCCCCGGCGCGCGCGGTGATCCGCTCCACGTCCCCGGACTCGACGATCGGGTTGGTGAAAAAGCTCCCGCAGCTGCGGCCGTTCTCGTCCCGTGGATCGAGGAGCATGGATTTGCTCCTGCGTAGGCTCAGGACCGTGTCGCGCACCTGGGCTAGGCTGGGCGTCTCCGGGCCGAGAGCAGCCAGGGCGCGTTCGAGCTCGGGGTAGGAGGTGGGAACACGGCCGCGCTTGGAAAGCTGGAACTCCACGGCCAAAACCAGAAAGCGTTCCGGCTCGCGCTGTTTGAAACGGCTCGCACGGTAACCGAACTCGCACTCGCTGGCGGGCAGCCAATGAATCGTTTCGCTTTGCCGATCCAAGACGCGCAGCCGCGTGATGGTGTCGGCCACCTCCTGGCCGTAGGCGCCGACGTTTTGGATGGGCACGGCGCCCACTTGGCCCGGGATGCCGGACAGACATTCGATGCCAGCAAAGTCGCGCGCCACCGCGAAGGCCACGAAGTCGTCCCAGGATCGGCCAGCGCCCACCAGGCAAAGGGCCCGATCCGCCGTCTCCTGGACCTCGATGGCGCTGAGAGTGAGCCCGAGCACCGCCGCGTCGATCCCGCGGTCGGCCACTACCAAATTGCTCCCGCCGCCGAGCACGAAGAGCTCGAGCCCGAGGTCCTTGGCGCGCCGTACGGCCTCGAGCGCAGCGGCCTCGCTCTGGGCTTGCCAGAAATGACGCGCGGGACCGCCCAAGCCGACACTGGTCGAGGTGGCGAGATTCATCGCCGGCGCACACCCCGTCGATTCGGCCCGCGGGCTCCGGCCCGGCGCACGGCCGGTGCGTCCGTCAGTCGCGGCCAGGGCATGTGGCCCCTACGGGTCAACCGCTGCAAGAGCTCCGGGCTGAGGTCTCGACCGGTCAGGCCGACGCCGTCGAGGCCCATCTCCTCGAGTGCTTCGAGCAGGGCCTGTGTCATTTGGGGGGGCGACGCCCGACTATCCAGGATGACCGTGCGCTTTCCTTCGATTTTGCAGTAGCCCCCGCCCCGCTGAGACGGTGTGGTGAACTCCTCCACACGCACCTCGATGCCGCGCTCGGTCAGGAGCATAACGAGCTCGTCGAATAGGGCCCGCTCGGACACGCCCAATAATCTACCGAAGGTAGGCTCCCGGGGCGACCCATGATACAGGGCCAGCTGAACCCCGGGTTTTCGGTGGTGGAGGCATGCTGCCTCCCAGGAGCCCGATGGTTCGAGAGCCAGAGTCCGAGCTCTACCTGAAGCTACGGGCGCCACGAAAGCGCCCCTAGCAGCGAACGGTTAGACCGGACGACCAGAAGGCTTATCAGAAAGAAGACAGTTCATGACGTTTACAGAGGCAGCCACTCTCGTGCTGCGCCTCGTCGGCAAGCCCCTCCACTTCAAAGAAATCACGGATGTTGCAATCGAGCGCAATCTGCTGAGCCACGTCGGGAAGAATCCCGAAGTGACCATGGGGGCCCGCCTGTCGGCGCAGGTGAAGAAGACCGAGCGGGACAATCCGCTGGTGAGAATCAAGCCGGGCGTGTTCGCCCTGGCCGAGTGGGACGAGAAGACCATCGAGCGCGGCCTCTCGGACCGCACGCCGGCACTCGAAAAGATCCAAAACATCGAAATCGATCCCAGCCTTCTGGCAAGCGTGCAGGGCCTGGGTGGCGACGACGATGTCGAGGGCGACCGCGGCGTGCCGGAGGACGCGGGCCGAGCACAGAGCGTGGCCCCTCCGCCCGACGACGAGGAGGTGCATCGCGCTGAGCTGTCGGCCCTGGGAACCGGGCTGTTCGACGCCGAGGACGACGACGATCAGCCGATCTTCGGCGCGACCAGCGAGGAAGCTCAGGCGACGGCGGCAGGCGAGTCGCGCGACCCGCGTCGACGACGCCGGCGCAAGCGCGGTCGCCGCGGCGAAGGCGATGTAGCGGGCGAGGGCGGTGACGAAGATCTGCCTGCGTACACCGTATCCGACGCCCCGGCGGACGAGCTCCTGCTCGACTCCGGCCCGGATGCCGACGGTGATGGATCCGGCGGATCGGATGTCGATCTGACCGAAGTGCTGTTCAAGGTGGTGGGCACCTACGATCCCGGTCGCGGACCGGTGTCCTCGCAGGCCTTGGCCGACGCCCTGCGCCGCCAACCGGGCGTCGATCGCGGCGCCGTGAACGCGGGCGTCGTCGTTGCGATCGCCCAAGCCGAAATTCAGGCCGCCGAACGGGAGGGCAAAGCACCGCGCTTTCGCGTCGCTTCCGGCAAGGTGGCGCTGGCGGCCTGGGGAGCCGGGTCTGATCGGCGGGGGGAACGCAGCTCCGAGCGTGGCGAACGCAGTGAGCGTGGCGAGCGCAGCGAACGCAGCGAACGCAGCGAACGCAGCGAACGCAGCGAACGCGGCAGCTCCGATCGCGGTGGCTCCGATCGCCTGCGCGAGGTCGAGCGAAGCCTGGTGCCGCTGCGAGAGGCCACGGTGCGCAGCCTGGCTGACCAGCTGGGGCGCCTGTCACAACGCGCGTTCGGCGACGTCGTCACGCAGCTCCTCGAGCGCATGGGCGTCAGCCGCATCACGCAGGTCAAACGGCCCGGCGCACACGGTTCGGAGCTCCATCTGTCGGGGCGTATCCCGCACATTACCCAGCCGTTCCTGCCCGGGGACGATCCGAAAGTGGGCATTGTCGTCGGCATTTGTGTGCGTCGCGACGCCAAGGACATCGGTCGTGAGCGCGTGACCGAGCTGCGCGGTGCTCTGCACCACTACGGACCTGCGTCGCAAGGTTGGCTCATCACCGCCGGCCAGGTGCTGAGCGGCGCGCGCGAAGAAGCAGTGTCGGCCGGAGGCAGCCCGATGATGCTATCGGGTCGTCTCGAGCTGGCCGAGCTCTGTGCCATGCACGGCGTCTTGGTGCGAACGCACCGATTCGAGGTACCGGTGGTCGACACCGAGATGCTCGAGGGCCTCAGCGGACGATGACGGGGCGCGGCGCGTGGCTCGTGCCTCTCGCGTGCTTCGCCACTCTCGGCTGTCATCGCGCCCCGGTCCATCGCTTCCCGACGGCAGGGGCGGCGCTCGACCGTTTGCAGGCAACGACCAGCTGCGATCGCGCGGTGCAAGGCGAAGCCCGGCTGTCGTTCAGTGGGGAGGGGAGGCGTCTTTCGGGACGGCTCCTCTACCTGGCCCATGCGCCGGCCCAGCTGCGGTTCGACGTCTTCAGCTCGTTTGGCGTGACGATTTCCACGCTGACCAGCGACGGTCAGCGCTTTTCCCTGTTCGATCTCGAGCAGCGCGCCTTCCTCACCGGTCCGGCTTCGGCCTGTAACGTCCAGCGCTTCACGCGCGTGCCGGTACCGCCCGAAGCGTTGGTCGAGCTCTTGCGCGGTCGTCCGCCGGTGCTCGTCCACGACGACGAAAGTGCGACGCTCGATTTCAAGAGCTCGCTCTTCGGGGCCGGGCACTACCGCTTGACCGTTTTGGGACGGCATCAAGCCAAGCAAGAGATCGATCTGGGGATCGTGCCTGGCGACTGGGAGTTGCCGGCGGAAAAGCAGCGCCTGCGCCTGCTCGGGGTCAAGGTCGAGCAAGCCGGTGACGTCCTGTACGAGGTGACGCTCAGTGGCCATCGCCAGCGCAGCATGGCGCCCCTCGTGCAAAGCGCAGAGGACAAGGCACTCGGCGTGCCCCCGCCCGCGGCGAGCGGTCCGGCGTGCTCGGTCGAGCTAGCCGATCGCATGCGCGTGTACGTACCCAAGACCGGTTACGAGCTCGTCTTCCAAAACGAAGAGCTCTGGCTCAATCCGCCCCTGGCGGAGGGGGCGTTCGTTCAAACCGCGCCGCCCGGGGTCACGGTGTCCGAGGCCAGCTGCGGCGCCCAATGATCAGACCGGTCGCTCGAGCGCGGCCAAGACCTCGAGGGGCCGATCGGTGACGATGCCATCCACGCCCAGGCTCGCCAGGCGCGTGGCGTCGGCCTCGTCGTTGACCGTCCAGGTGTTCACCAGGGCGCCAGCCTCTCGCAATGGACGAAGGTACGCTGGAGTGAGCAGGGTGTGCTGCGGGTGCACACCGCAGGCGCCGAGCAGTCGATAGCCACCGATCGCGTGCTCGAAGCGGTTCAAATTTCCCGGCTCGAGTAAGAGGGCCGCCGGCACGGTGGGGAGTCGACGCGCCATCTCTCGGACGAGCATTGGGTGAAAGCCCGAGATCAGGATCCCCTCGGTGCCATGGCGGAGGATGCTCTCGGCGCTCTGGCGGGCGAGCCAGGACCGCTGTGGCACGTCGCCCTTCAGCTCGACGTTGGCCAAGCAGCCACGCTGCCGCTGCCAGGCCAGGACCTCGTTCAAAGTCGGGATGGCGTGGCCAGTGCGCTTGGCCGCGAGATCGAGCTGTCCAAACGTGAGCCGCTCGACTTCCACGGCCTTTCCGCCCTCGAGCTGAATGTGCCGATCGTGGAGCACCACCAGCTCGCCGTCAGCGGTCATCCGTACATCGAGCTCGATGCCGTCGGCGCCTTCCGCGATGGCCAAGTCGAAGGCCTCGATCGTGTTCTCCGGCGCGCGCGCCCGAGCACCGCGGTGTCCGTAGACCAATGGGCGTCCGGCCGTGCGTCTGAAGGGTTCGAGCAGCGCCGGGCTCAAGACTCGCCATCCTTCGGCGCCGGGGCTTGCAGTTCCTCCACGATGGCCTGGGCGACGAGCCGTGCGCGCTCTAGGTCGTCCTTGGAAAATCCGATCCCACCGACCATCGGATGACCGCCGCCGCCGTAGCGGGCGCAGATGCGACTGATGTCCACGTCCAAGTCACGTTTGGACCAGGGATTGTGGCCGATGGCGATGCGGACGCCCGACGCCATCGACGTGACCATGACCGAGTAGGTTGCAGTCGGCCACAGCTTGTACTGAACGAACTTGGTGACGGCGCTGACGGTCTGATCGGCTAGATCAGCGAACGCTACGCGACCTATCTGGGTGCCACGTTCGCGCACTCGCGCCATGAACGCATCCTGGCGCGGACCGATGATTTTGTAGGCGTCCGTGACGAAGCGTTTGCGGCACAGGGTCTCGAGGCTCTGGTCGTAGAGAACCTCGGCCGCCCGACTCAAGAACTGCGTATCGCCGAACTGTTCGATCACCGCGGCCAGCCGCAGCACCGGCTCGTCTTTGTCCGTTGCCTCTTCGGCCGAGCCGAAACTCGCCGAATCGATGCGGTCGGCCCAGGTGATGAGGCTATCCAGGCCATCGAGATCGGCGCCGTGCGAGCGGACCGCTACGTCGGCCAGAAGCTTGGTGCAGCTGGAGCGGGCCGGGTCGAAGACGTACCGGCTCGGCTCACGCTGGGCTCGCTCTCGAAAGTGCTCGAGCGCGGCTGCATCGGCGAAGGCAGTCCGATGATGATCGAAGTAGTGGGTGAGCGAGTCGACCGGCTCGTAGCGGAAGTCGACGATGGCGTTGCCAGCGCCCGATAGCAGCGCTGCCGTCGGTTTTTCCTGCTTGTGGCCGTAGCCGCAGGCGTGGACCTCGAACTCGTGGTCCGGGTACTCGACCTCGACCAAGCGGCGCAGGACCACGGCGCTGGCCAAACCGTCGAAGCAGTGACCGTGCGTTGCGCAGACGTAGCGCTTGGCCAAACTCCCCTTGGTTGTGGCCGGCTCCGTCACGCCCGCCCGGGCTCTAGTGAGAAGTCGAGGTTCTCCCGCTCGCAGGCGCTCGCCACGTCGCGCCGCAGGTTGGGCAGGCTGACCTTCCTCGGCACCTCGAGTTCGGCGTCGAGCAAGAACATGGGCGTCCCGGACAGTGGCGCGTGAACGACCCGCGAGCTGAGGTTCGAGACGTTGATGTCCAGCTTGGACAGCACGCTCGTGATGCTCTGCACTATACCAGGTCGGTCGAACCCGCTCACCTCGAGCCGGTAGCGCAGGCCGTCGCCGCTGAGTGCGGGTTTATTGGTTCGCTTGAGCGAGCACTCTACGCCGAGCTCGGACTCGATGCGAGTCTTCAGGCCCAGCACGTCGGCCAGCACGGCCTCGGTGCCGGTCACCATGACCAGCACGGCGAACTCGCCGCCCAGTTTGGCCATGCGGGTGTCCTCGATGTTGGCCCCGGCTGCGCCGAGCAAGGCGGACAGCGCCGTGACGATGCCGGGCCGATCCGGGCCGAGGGCGGTGAGGACTAGGGCCTGTGTCATTCCTGGATCGTTAGTCCAGGCTCGGATCGGGGGCAATTGGCCACCCCGGCGGGGCCAGGGTAACCTAGTTCTAGTGACGCTCAAGATCGATCGGGACCATTCGCGATTCCGGGATATCGTCCGCGGCAAGATCCGAAAGGGACTGCGTCAGTACATCTCCCATGGTGAGATGATTGGGAAAAAGGGGAAGGAAGTCGTCTCCATTCCCATCCCCGAGATCGACGTTCCGCGTTTCGTGTTCGGTAACAAGGAACAGGGCGGCGTGGGCCAAGGCGAGGGCAGGCCGGGCGATCCTCTGGATTCGGGCACTGAAGGTGACGGCGCAGGTGCAGCCGGAAGTGGCGAAGGCAGCCACGTGCTCGAAGTCGACGTCACTCTCGACGAGTTGGCGGAGATCCTCGGTCAGGAGCTCGAGCTGCCCGACATCGAGGACAAGGGTAAGAAGCACATTCCGAGTAGCCGTGAGCGCTACACCGGCATCCGTCGCGTGGGACCCGAGTCGCTCCGCCACTTCAAGCGTACCTATCGTGAGGCCTTGCGGCGCAGCATCCAGAGCGGCGCTTACAACCGCGAGCGCCCGATCATCGTGCCGCAGCCCGATGACAAGCGCTATCGTTCGTGGCGCACTTCGGAGCAGCCCATCGCCAACGCCGTCATCGTCTACATGATGGACGTCTCTGGTTCGATGGGGGACGAACAGAAGGAGATCGTCAGGATCGAGAGCTTCTGGATCGACACCTGGCTTCGCCGGCAATACGACGGAATCGAGAGCCGCTACATCATTCACGATGCCGTCGCGCGCGAGGTCGACCAGGAGACGTTCTTCCGTACCCGCGAGTCGGGCGGCACCATGATCTCCAGCGCCTATCGCTTGTGCAGCGAGGTCCTGACCCGCAACTATCCGAGCACGGACTGGAACGTCTATGCCTTTCATTTCTCGGACGGGGACAACTGGTCCACGGACGACACGCAGCTGTGCATGAAGCTCTTGTCGGAGGAGCTGCTCCCGGTGTGCAACATGTTCGCCTACGGCCAGGTCCACAGCCCTTACGGCTCCGGCCAGTTCATCAAGGATTTGAGCCAGGCGCTGCCCGAGGAGAAGAAGCTGGTCCTCAGTCAGATTGCCGACCGCGACGCGATCGCCGGCAGCATCAAGGACTTCCTGGGGAAGGGGCATTGACGTGAATTTCCCCGCCGTTTCCGACGCCACCACCTTGCCGGCTTACCTCAGGCGTGAGCAGGAGAAGGTCGAGAACGTCGCCCGCAAAGTTGGGCTCGACTTCTTCCCGACGGTGTTCGAGATCCTGTCCTACGACCGGCTCAACGAGATTGCCGCCTACGGTGGCTTTCCGACGCGCTATCCGCACTGGCGTTTCGGCATGGAATACGAGCGGCTCGCCAAGAGCTACGAGTATGGCCTGTCGAAGATCTACGAGATGGTGATCAACACCAATCCGTCGATCGCCTACCTGCTCGAGGGCAACAGCCTAACCGACCAAAAGCTCGTCATGTGTCACGTGTACGGGCACGTCGACTTCTTCAAGAACAATTTCACCTTCCGCAGCACGGATCTCGACGCGCTCGGGCGCCTCGTCCCCCATGAGCCGTCGCCGGGCAGCTACGACCCCAATCGGCGTTGGATCGACAAGATGGCCAATCACGGCACCTTGATCCGGCGCTTGCAGGGCCGCTACGGCGTCGAGAAAATCGAGACCTTCATCGACTGCTGCCTGAGCTTGGAAAACCTGGTGGACCCCCACGCGGCGTTCATCCGACGCACGCGTCCGTCCAAGCCCGACCTCGAGGAGGAGGAAGAACCGGAGGTCGGCCTGCTCTCCGCCAAGGAGTACATGGAGGCCTTCATCAATCCGGAGGACTACGTGACCTCGAAGCGTCAGCAGCTGCGCGAGCAGCGGGATGCCAAGAAGGGACGCGTGCCGGCCGAACCCGTGCAGGACGTGCTCCTGTTCCTGCTGGAACATGCACCACTCGAGCGCTGGGAGCGGGCCGTTCTGACCGTCGTCCGCGACGAGGCCTACTACTTCCTGCCCCAAATGCAGACCAAGATCATGAACGAGGGCTGGGCCAGCTACCACCACTCGAAGCTCATGACCGAGCACATCGCTACTTGGGAGGACATCGTGGAGTACGCCGACAACAATGCCGGCGTGATGGCCAAGAACGGCAAGCGGCTCAATCCGTACAAGCTCGGCGTCGAGCTCTTCCGCCACATCGAGGAACGCTGGAATCGTGGGCAGTTCGGCGCCAAGTGGGATCAATGTAACGACTTGGACGAGCGCCGGCACTGGGACATGCGCCTCGGCCTCGGCAAGCAGAAGATCTTCGAGGTGCGCGCGCACTACACCGACGTGACCTTCCTCGACGAGTACCTGACGCCGGAGTTTGCCATGGAGCAGGGGCTATTCACCTTCGAGTGGTCCGAGCGCCGCGGCGGCTTCGAGGTGGCGACGCGCGAGTTCGCGAAGGTCAAGCAGAAGCTCTTGGCCCAGCTGACCAACGCCGGAAATCCGGTCATTCGGGTCCTCGACGCCAACCACGCCAACCGCGGCGAGCTCTTGCTCGTTCACGACCACAGCGGCGTGGATCTGCGGCTCGACTACGCCGAGCGGGTGCTCGAGGCGCTCGTGCGAGTGTGGAAGCGGCCCGTCCTGGTCTCGAGCTTGATCGAAGAGGCACCGACCATGCTGCGCTTCGACGGCAAGGCTCACACGCGCCTCGCGGGCAAGCCCTAGCGAGCAGGCCCTGGCGAGCAGGCCCTGGCGAGCAAGCTCCAGCGAGCCGGCTCCAGCTACTTGCCGCTCACCACGCGCATCGCGGGCTTGGCCTGCGGCCCGCCGCCGCGCACGGTCAGCGCGGCCGGCTGCTGCGTGATGGCCGTGCCGGTGAAGGCGATGAAGCCGTGCTCGCGGCCGTCGTTCTGCGCATCGATGCGGGCGAACACGGTGTAGGTGCCGGGTAAGTCGAAGGTGCCCTTCGGGCAGGCTTCGGCCAGGCGCGTGGTCAGGCTGAGCGCCGCTCCCACGCCGAGCGAAGAGTAGGCCGAGGCGGTCGGGGCTCGGCTCCCGGGTGTCATTCGGCACGTCGTCGGACCGCTCGGGCCAGTGACCTGGTAGCTGATCAGCTCCCGGCGCAGGAACAGGCGCATGGGGCGGCCCGAGGTGTTCTTGGCGCTCACGGTCACGGTGCCGAACGTGGGGTTTCCCGTCGAGCCGAGGGGTCGAATCGTCAGGGTCAGTGGCGGCGGGGGAGGGGGTGGTGGGCGAGCAGCGGCCGGCTCCGGTGAGGCGTCGGTGCCCGGGTCTGCGGGAGGCGGGGCCGACGCCGTCGCCGCGTGCTGCGTGGACGCGGGCGTTTCGATTCTTCCGAGCGGGGCGATCTGTTCGAGTGGGTAGGTCTCGTCCAGGACGAAGGCCGCTGCGTCGACGTGCTTCAAGAGCAGGACGGGCGCGGGAGTCTCGGACGTCGGCTCGGCCGTGGCCGTCGCGCTCGCCGGTGCCGGCGCGCCGGCCAGGGGCGCCTCGATCGCGGCGCCGGGCTCGAAGGCGAGTGGCGGCTTGGGCGGCAACGTCTCCTCCACCATCTTGCCCTTGCGCCAGACCTTCTTGGTCTCGAGCGGGAAGCCATAGCGGGGCTTGATGGTAGCGCCGAGCGTGAGCACGTCGCTGTCTTCGCAATAGCTGCGTGGATCGAAGGTGAAGACCAGCATCTCGCCTGGAAGCAGGGACAGTCGGCTCTCGTGGCCCACGTCTTTGGGCACCACGCCGCACCAGATCTGCGGCGGAGGAGCCGGCTTTTTTGCCCAGCGATTGGCGGGCGGGGCAGGGGGCGGGTCCACGGTGCGCTCTTTGGGGACCACCTCGAACGTCAAGAGCTCCGGCAGGGCCGCGACGGACACGGGGCGCTCGCCGCGATTCTGGATGGCCAGGAGCCACTCGAGGTCAGAGGCACGTTGGGCCACCGCCACCACGACGCCTAGGTCGTTGGTCGGGCTCGCCACCTCGGCCAGGGCCGACCTCGCCCACTCCGCTCGTCGCGAGAGTGCTTCCTCTTCCGCGAGCGCATTCAGCTCCTCGCGCGTGAGCGGCGCCTCCGTGCTCGGAGGCTCGAGGACAGGTTGAGCCGACTTCGGCGCTTCGATCTCGCGACTGAGGGCTCCTTCGACTCGGGTCTGCCCGATCGGCGGTCCGTTCGGCTCCTTGTTCCCCGCGCAGGCCCCTAGGCTCAGCGCCAGACCCAAGCAGAGCGTGGGGCGAAAGGAGAGACGGGCAAGCATGGCGCCGGGACCTACCACGCGTGCTGCGAGCCGCCCAGATCTGGGGGCTTCGATCGCACTTTCCCGGGCCCAGCTGCCCTGCGCTACGCTCACTTCATGCTGGAAAATCGGCTCTACGCGATCCTGGACGCGGACGCTTGCAGAGCGCGCGGCTTCGACCTCTTGGCCGTCGGTGAGGCTCTGTGCGACGCGGCGCCGGCCATGCTCCAGCTTCGCGCCAAAGGGCGTTCGGCGCGCGAGGTGCTCGCCGTCTTGGCCAAGCTCCGTGTGTGGAGCACGCACAGTGGGACCCTGCTCTACCTGAACGATCGCGCCGATCTGGCCGAGCTCGCCGGTTGCGACGGGGTGCACGTCGGCCAAGGGGACCAGGCCATCGCCGCCGTCCGTCATCACTTCCCGAGACTACGCGTGGGCGTCTCCACGCATTCCGAGGCCGAGTTCGATCGCGCCCTGCTCGATCGCCCAGACTATCTGGCGCTTGGGCCGATCTTCGGCACGAAAAGCAAGCAGGCGAGCGAGCCGGTGGTCGGCCTCGGCGAGCTCGAGCGCCTCGCACCGCGAGCCCGGGCGAGCCAGGTGCCGCTGGTCGCGATCGGGGGCATCGACCACACGCGGGCCGGGGCCGTCTTGGCCCGTGCCGATTACGTGGCCACCATCGCAGCGCTGATGCCGGACCAGTCGCCAGGGGAAGGGGAGGATGCCGTGTCCCGAGCCGTGCTCCAGCGGACGCGCGCCTTCGCTCAATCACTAGGAGCTGGCGGCGCTCCACGCTGAAGGGCCCGCAGCTCGAGCAGTAGCGCCTCGAGCACCAAGGCCGGTGAGCCGTTGCTCTCCACTTCGGATAGGGAGCGCATGGTGGCCTGATGGAAATGGGAGAGCAGGCGGAGATCGTGCCCTTTGCGCGCACGTTCGGCGAACACCGAGCCGAGATGAGTCAGGACCTCCAAGAGCTCGGTTCGCCCTTCTGGCCGCTGGTCGGCGAAGTCCAGCGCTGCTTGGTCGTGCTCGGCCAAGATGGCCCGATCGGCGGCCTCGACGAAGGCGTCGCGCTGGGCTCGGGCTTCCGGTTCGGCCAGGAGGCGGGCCCGCTCGAGGCTACCACCGGCCAGCGGGGCGACCTCGGTCAGCAAGCCTTGTCGCGCGAGCAGAGCGGTCAGGTCGGGCAAGGGCAGCGGGCCGAACCGGACGGGCAAGGTGCGACTCCGAATGGTGTCGAGCAGGCGCCCGGGCCGGGTCGTCATCAGCACGAAGTGGGTGCGCGGCGGCGGCTCCTCCAGCGTCTTGAGCAGGGCGTTGGCGGCGGAGGTGGTCAGCTCGTCGGCGTCTCGCACCAGGATGACCAGAGCCTTTCCTTCGTGCGGTGAGAACCCCAAGCGGGGCAATACGATGCTGCGGATCTGCTCCACGCTGATGCCGGTGGCCTCGGACTTGCCGCCCAGGAGGGCCGGTGGGTAGAGCCCACGCTCGACGAGCAGCACGTCCGGATGGAGCGATACGGCCGGCGGTTCGGCGGAGCGCCCGATCGCGCGCTGACACGCGCTGCACGTCTCGCAGCCGAGGGGATCCGAGCCCGTGCAGACCAGGGCCTGGGCAAGACGCCAGGCGACGGTCTCCTTGCCGACGCCCGGCGGCCCTTCGAAGCGCAGCGCATGATGCACCTTGCCCGACGAGAGCGCGCGCTCGAGCGTGAGCACGGCAGCGCGCTGGCCGACGATGTCGGAAAAGGCCATGGAGGCCCGCCGGGTACTACGCTGACTGGCTGGAGTCGAGCAGCGTCAGGAACGCCTCGAATGCGCGCTGGGCGCGCTCTCCGCTATCCCCGCGCTCGGCGAGCACGGTGAGGCCGTCCAGGACGGCGAGGGTCAGCGTGGCCAAATCCTCGGGAGCCACGCGGGAGGGACCGCTCTGGCGGATCTTGTCGACCAGCAGGCGGTGAACGTCTTCGGCCGATGCCGCAGCTACGCGCGAGAGGTCGGTGTCACGCCGGCCTTCGCCCCAGAGCTCGATCAAAAGGCCGCGAACGTCCGGGCTGCCGGCCAGACGGGGCCAGAGCTCGCGAAACACCTCGGCCAGCCGTTGGGCCGAGGCGCCGTCCGCCCCCTCGCCGATGGCCTGGCGCACGATCTGGTGGTGGCGCGCCTGGGCGAGGCGCTGCACTTCATGAACCAGGGCCCCCTTACTGGCGAAGTAGTAGTGGACGATGCTCTTGCGTAGTCCAAGCTCCTTCCCGATATCCGCCAGGGTAGTGGCGGTGAAACCGCCCTTGGAGAAGCAGGCCGCAGCCGTCTCCAAGATCGCCGCCACGCGGGGGTGGTCGCTCTTGGTGACCCGGGGGAACTCCCCGCTTTCGCTGACGCGGTGCTCCCCACTCTGGGAGTTGGCTAGCGGACCGGTTGGGCTGTCATGGGACGTGGACTTGAGTTGTGCAATTGACATGGCGCTCAGTCTTCACGGTGGAGGAGTCGCCAACAGGCGTCAACACACATTTGCGGGGGAGGTCCTGAAAGTCATCAGAAGGTCGCCTTTCTGCGCTTTTCGGTTCCGCTTCCATCCGCGCTCGCGGCGTGGTCAATGAGTCGATTAGCAGCGCGCACTCTTGGACGCGCGCTCGCGAGCGCAATGGGTCCTCTCGTGAAATATTTCGCGCTCTCATCGCTGACGATCGGACATCGATCGCGCGCTGGTCGCGCCGCCGTCTCACGCGCGTCCGAGCGCATCGGCCACACGGCCGGCGCTCGGATCTGGCTCCGTCGTCGCTACTGGGCCCGCGTCTGCTCTTGCCAGACGGGCATGCCGAGAAGTCCAGTCCAGCCCGGTTGACCAAAGCGACCGGCCTCTCGATTCTCCGCCAGCTCTCCGGGCTCACCTCGCTCCGGTCTTTTCTGAGTGAGTACTAGGAGCTCGTCGGCCAGGTACTCCGGCACGCGCACGTCGTGTGCGTCCAGCTCGAGCGTCGCTGGGCCCGTTCCGACCCGGACCACCTGCGTGGTCGGGGGGTAAATGTCGCGCCAACGCTCCCGAAGGGTATGGTTGCCTTGGCGGACAATTCGATACCGGTGCAAACGAAACCCCGGGATGCCGCGCTGGGCAAGGACCCTCGTCCCGCGGGGCATCCGGTCGTCCGGACGTTCGATTTGTTCGTAGGGGAGCGCCTCGTCGATGCGTCGGACCAGGGTGACCACCTGGTCCACGTCCGGCCCCAGCACTTCGGCCCGGACCACGCCCCCCTGGACGGTCTGATGCAGCACGACCGGGAAGGGGAAGGGATTTCGGACGCGAAAGTTGATGGTCGGGTAGACCACGGTCGCATCCATTCCCATCTTGATGTACGAGCTCGGCCGCGTGTGCGGGTAGCGCTCCACGATGTCGAGCCCCCCGAAAAACACCGCACCGTGCAGAGTGCCGGAGATCTGGCAGGTGCCACCGCCGATGCCGTCGACCAGCTCGCCATCGGCAATCACGGTCGCCACCCGGTAGCCGTTGGCTTCGTCGCGCGCGCCGAGCACCTCGTTGAAGTCGAAGGTCTCCCCGGGCAAAAGGACCGTCCCGTCGAGTTTCGAAGCGGCCAGGTGCAGATTGTACGTGCGATCGCGGTCCTTGTCGGCCGTGCTGTAGTGGGTTTCGAAGTGACCGAGCACGTGATCGAACGACAGTCCGCCGAGCGCTTGGCTCTGGCGGTTCGGCGCGGTTTCCAGGATGACCGCCTTGCTCCGGAGCTCCCCCAGCTCGAGCGCTCGGTCGATGGCGGCGAGCGTTCGATCGACGTCCAGGGAACGGCCGGTCACGTGCGGCAGCACGGTCTTGTGCTCGAGATCGAGACGGGCATCGCGCGGGACTCGGTCAACTCGGTCCTTGAGGCGGAGGACTTCGAGCAGCGCCAGCTCTGGGTCCAGCCTGAGAGCGACCGGCAATTCCCGGCTTCGATCGACGCCTGCTTCGCGCAGTGGGGCTCGCCTGCCGAGCGCCAGCTCGCGCCAGAGCGAGCGCAAGCGGCTCGAAGGGTCACGTGCATCGAGCAAATCGCTGGTGAGGCGGACGGTGTCGATTTCGGCTCCCATCTTGGAAAGTGGGATGGAGTGGAACTTCCCGTCGGGCAGCTCGATCGAGATGGCCTGCTTGGCGAAGCTGCGGGTGCGATTGAGCGCTACGTCGACGGCGCCACGATCGAGCGACAGCGGCGCGCCGAGGTAGCGTACTTCCGGCAGGTTCTCGCTGGCGTAATCCGGAGGTGTGCGCGGCAGTACGAGTAAACCGAGCGCACTACCGATCGCCGCGGACAAGAGCAGTACGCTGAGCGTGCGCTCCTTCGAGATGCGACTGGCATGCGGGGGGGCCGGCTCGGGCGGCTCCGGGGTTTCTGGCCCGCCGGACATCGTCTCGGCGTCTTTGCCGAAAGAGGATCGAAGTGCAAGGGGCCTGTAGCGTTCGCGCAGCCGCGCGATAAAACTCGGCCGCGCACCTAGCTCGTCACCCGGCTCATCACCGGGCTCATCACCCAGCTCATGGCCGAACTTTCCGAAAACCTCGAACAGAAGCTCGACGGCTTGCCCGTCACGCCCGGCTGCTACCTGTTTCGGGACCAGAGCGGCGGCGTGCTCTACGTGGGCAAGGCCAAGAGCCTGCGCGCGCGCGTGCGCAGCTACTTCCAGCCCGGAGGGAGCGACACGCGGGCGTTCATCGAGCTCTTACCCAAGCTCGTTTTCGACCTCGAGACCTTCGTCACCACGACCGAGAAGGAAGCGGCCATTCTCGAGAACAGCCTGATCAAGGAGCATCGTCCCAGGCTCAACGTCAAGCTGCGCGACGACAAGGAGTTTCTCACCTTGCGCCTCGATGCGCGCGCGTCTTGGCCCAGGCTCGACCTGGTGCGCCGGCCCGAACCGGATGGTGCGCGCTACTTCGGGCCGTACCACTCGGCCACGGCGGCTCGTCGCATGCTGCACGTCGTCGAACGCTACTTCCAGCTCAGGACTTGCAGCGATCGCGAGCTTTTGAATCGCAAGCGTCCGTGCATCCAGTACCAGATGAAGCGCTGCCCGGCGCCTTGCTGCCTCGACGTCGACCGAGACGAGTACCAGCGCCAAGTCGAAACCGTGGGGCTGTTTTTGACCGGGCGTCAGGACGAGCTCGGGCGCGCGCTCGAGCAGCGCATGAAGGCCGCTGCCGGCGAGCTGAACTTCGAGGTCGCCGCCCACTACCGCGATCGAATCGACGCTCTCGGCAAGATCCGTGAAAAGCAGCGCGTGGTGGCGGTGACGGACATCGACCAAGATGCGCTCGGTTTGTATCGCGAAGGCGACCTCATCGAGCTCTCGCTCGTGTGCGTGCGACAGGGGCGGGTGGTCGAGATCCTCAACGTCAGCCACGCACGTACCTCCCTGCCCACCGACGAAATCGTGGCGGGCTTCTTGCGCGAGCACTACGGCGTTTTGGGCTTGGGCTCCGCCCTCATTCCGGACGAAATCATCGTGCCAGCGCTGCCGGAAGGGGCGGACGGTGTGCGCGAGTGGCTCGACGAGCGGCGGGAGGTGTTGGCCGAGCAGCGGGGTGAGAAACGCCGGCCGGGCCGCGTCGCGCTGTCCTTGCCGCAACGTGGGCCCAAGGCCGAGCTGCTCGACCTAGCGCTCGAGAACGCGGCCCATGCCTTCAAAGAGAAGCGGCGCAAGACCGAAGACCTCGAGGAGCGTCTACTCGAAGTGCAGCGCAAGCTCAGGCTCCCCGCCATCCCGCGGCGCATCGAGTGCTGCGACATCTCGCATCTGGGTGGCGAGGCCACCGTGGGGTCGGTCGTGTCGCTCGAGGACGGCCAGCCCGACAAGAAGCGCTACAAGTCGTATCGCGTGCGCGGCGTCGCCGACGGCGATGACTACGCCGCCATGTACGAGGTCTTGTCGCGGCGGTTTGCCCGCGGGCAAGCGGCCGAAAAGGGTGAGGGCGGGGAGGAGTGGGCGTTGCCCGATCTCTTCGTGGTCGATGGTGGTCGCGGTCAGCTCGGAGTCGCGCTGGCAGCCGCTCTCGATCTGGGCCTGTCGTCTCTGCCCATCGTCGGGCTGGCGAAGGAACGTGAGAGCGTGACGGGGGATCGCTTCGTGGATCGCGTGTACCTGCCCGGTCAGAAGAACCCGATCCCCTTGCGCCCGAACACGCCGGAGCTCTTTCTCTTGGCGCGTGCGCGCGACGAGGCCCACCGCTTTGCGAACGTGCAGCGCGAGCGCCTGGGCAAGAAGCGCCGCTTCGCTTCGCGGCTCGACGACATCCCGGGCATCGGGCCCAAGACCAGGAAGGTCCTGCTCGAGGCGCTGGGCACCCTCGAGCAGGTGGCCGCCGCCAGCGTGGACGAGCTGTGCCGGATCCGCGGCGTGTCGCGGACCCAGGCGGAGGCCGTCGTGCGGGCTTTCACCGCGCCTTCGGCGGACGAGGCCCCGCCCTCCGGGCCGGCCGAGGTAGCGGAACCCTCCGAGGGGAACGACAACCCAGTTGGCAATAGCGACAACTAAGTTGTCGATCGGGTTCCGACCCAGCTGCGTTTGGGCGGGAAAAGCCGAGCAGATTCACGAGATCCCCGGTGGAACGGGCGTTGCTTTCAGAGCAGAAACAGGAGAACCTCCTCCAGCCCGACTGAACGGGCGCCGCCCCCGAGCGAGCGCCGCCTTGAGCGAGTACAGCCAACATGACCGACCGACCCACTCTCGAAACCCTTCCTCTGACTCGCTCGACCGCTCGCGGCTGGCGTCGGCGCGCGAGCCTCTTTTCGGGTGCGCTCCTGGCCGCCACGGCCGCCTTCGGCACCGCAGGCTGTCTGGAGCGTCCGGTCGTGGAGCAGGAGCCGGTGACGAGCAACGTGTTCGTCACTCAGGTGCCCTTCTCGAAGATCGACGCGATCGACCTCTTGTTCGTCGCCGACAACTCGGTCTCGATGGCCGACAAGCAGCAGCTGCTCGTGAAGGCCGTGCCGCAGATGGTGCGGCGCTTGGTGACTCCGGACTGCGTCAATCGCGACGGCGGCGAGCGTCAGCCCAGCACCCGCAACGCCATGGGTGACCTCACCTGCACCGGCGACGGTTTTGGTCTCGAGTTTCAGCCGGTCGACAACATCCACATCGGCGTGATCAGCTCGTCACTCGGTGGCTTCGGCTCCAGTCAGTGCGGCGGCGACGACGGCGACAAGGACAAGTCGCTGCTCATGCCGAAGGTGCGCACGGTCGTGGCCTCCACCCAGGAACCAGTGCCGGATCCGACGGGCCTCGGCTTCTTGCATTGGCAAGGTGGCGTCGACGCCGACGTGACGGCGCTCAGCGACGACTTCGCGATTCACGTTGCCGCCTCGGGCGAGACGGGCTGCGGCTTCGAGGCCTCGCTCGAAGCCTGGTACCGCTTCTTGGTCGACCCGAGCCCTCCGGCCGACCTCGTGAAGAACGCGACCACGAACGCGACGGAGTCCACCGGCGTCGACCAGACCATCCTGCAGCAACGGGCGGAGTTCCTGCGCCCGACCAGCCTCGTGGCCATCGTCGTGCTCACGGACGAAAACGACTGCTCGGCCATGGAAGGCGGGCCCTACTACGAGAACGCTGGCTTCGGCTGGCTCGTGCCCGACATCCAGCGCACGTTCGAGGCGGCCAGCGACGATTGCGCGGAAAATCCGAACAGCGCCTGCTGCTACTCCTGCCTGCAGGCAGCGCCGCCACCTGGCTGCACCGAGACCTGCGATCGCGACGCCAATGGCAAAGGTCCGAAGCTCGCGCCCGAGGACGACCGAGCCAATGCGCGTTGCTTCCAGAACAAGCGCCGCTTCGGCCTGGACCTCTTGTACCCGACCAGCCGTTACGTGGATGGTCTCAGCAAGGCCACGATCGTCGACAGCCAGACGGGACAGCCGGCCCCCAACCCGCTCTTGCTCGGCGCTAGCTTGAACGTCGATGAGCGGGTGACGCGCCTGCCGAACCTGGTCTTCTTCGCCGGCATCGTCGGCGTTCCCTGGCAGGACATCGCGACCACGGCCACGCTCACGGACGACGCGTCCCTCGCCTACATGGACGCGCGGACCCTCAACCAGGAGGGCCGCTGGGCCGTCATCCTGGGTGACCCGGGCTTGCCCGCCAACGCGCGTGAGTGTGGCGGCGACGCGGCTAGTCGCCCCGAGGCCTGCGGCCGCGCGCCGATTCCGCCGACCGACCCGTTCATGATCGAGCAGATCGAGCCGCGTTCCGGCACGAACCCGATCACGGGTGACGCCATCGTCCCGATTGGCGGTAGCACCTGGTCGCCCATCAACGGCCACGAGTACGACAACTCGGTCAACTACATCGACAACATCCCGTCGAACGACGACCTTCAGTACTCGTGCATCTTCCCGCTGGAAGCGGTCGGCGGCGTCAAAGCCGACTGCATGAACGACAACGCCGCTTGCGATTGCGGCGAGGAGCCGGACGTGCCCAAGGGTCGACCGCTGTGCAAGCCGGAAGGTTCGACGGCGTCGACTGGCGCGACGACCACGCAGTACTGGGGTAAGGCCTACCCCGCCACGCGCGTGCTCCAGGTGCTGCGGGACTTCGGTGAAAACTCCATCGTCGGCTCGATCTGCCCGAAGCTCTTGGACGACGTGAACGACCCGTACTTCGGCTACAACCCGGCCATCAACGCCATCGTGGACCGCTTGGCGGAAAAGCTGACCGGCACGTGCTTGCCCCGCGAGCTGAGCCTGGAAGCCGAGGGCGTGCCCTGCGCCGTCGTCGAAGCGATCCAGGGTGAGCTCGACTGCTCGCGCGCCGGGCGCGCGGCCGTCGACGCGAAGGTCAAGCCAGCGGTGATCGCGCTCCTGGCCGATACGGGCTACTGCTCCGACGACACGACGCAAACCGGCTCGGCCGTGCCGTGCTCCGCTTGGGGTATGTGCACCATTCTCCAGGCGCCCGCCGGCAGTCAGCAGCAGACGGATTGCTTCAGCTCGGCTGGTGCCGAGACCCAGGATCCGGGCTACTGCTACATCGACCCGGCGAAGGGCCCAGCTGCTGGTGGCAGCGGAGCGAATTGCACCGCGGACAACCCGGACGACTGGGGCACCTGCACGAACGTCAACGTGGAGAGTTGTCCCGCCACCCAGCGCCGCATCTTGCGCTTCGTCGGTCAGGACACGCCGGTCAACAACTCGAACCTGTTCGTGGCCTGCGTCGGTGAAGCCACGGGCGACAGCTCGGGTCAGCTGCCCCCCTTGCCGCCCCCCTCGGGGCCGTGAGCGGCCTGGCAATCACGCTGAATCTGTCCGGGTGAAGGCCGGGACATGATGGAGGGGCGGGGCGGCGCTTGCGCCGCCCCGTAATTTGTTCGTGGCTCGCCTGCGCTCGTCGCTCTGCCGGGCGCGGACAAGACGGGTTCACCCGAGCGAAAGTTCGCTATAGATCGTGAGCGAAACCATGGACGGCCCCAAGACCATCCTCATCGTCGACGACGAGCCGCACATCGTGCTCGGCTTGAAGGACGCGCTCGAATTCGAGGGGTTCAGGGTGGTGACGGCGGCGACCGGTACTGCCGCCATCACCGAGTACAAAGCGGCCAAGCCGGACGCGGTCCTGCTCGATCTCATGTTGCCGGACCAAAACGGCTACCAGGTTTGCCAGCGCTTGCGGGAGCTCGATGCGGCGGTGCCGGTCATCATGCTCACGGCCAAGAGCCAGGAGGCGGACAAGATCAGGGGCTTGGATTCGGGCGCGGACGACTACGTGACCAAGCCGTTCAGCGTGGGCGAGCTGACCGCGCGCTTGCGGGCGCTCTTTCGTCGCACCGATGCCCGTCAGGACGGGCAGGTGATCGTCATTGGGGATGCGACGATCAACGTGGCCACGCACACCCTATCCTGCCGCGGCCAGGAGGAGATGCTCACGTTCTACGAGGTGGAGCTCCTGCGTCTGCTGCACGAACGCCGGGGCGAGCCGGTGAGCCGCGATGACATCCTCAAAAAGGTCTGGGGCATCGAGAAGAGCGGCAATAGCCGCACCATCGACAATTTCATCGTGAAGCTGCGCAAGAAGATCGAACGGCATCCCAACGAGCCGGTCTACATCCTGACCGTGTACGGTCACGGCTACAAACTGGTGCGCTAGAGCCGTGCCGCCCCCGCCAGCGCGCGCGCAGGGAGCGCCGCTCGCCTCAGCGCGCCCGTTCGTCCGGGCGAGGCCGTGTCGGGCCGACGTGCGCGGGAGAAGGTGGATGTGCCACTGGCACGCACACGCCGAAATCGTCTAGCTGCCCCTTCGGGCAGGCTGCGGCCTCGTCGCGGCTGGCCCGTTGGTCCGAGCTGGCCGGAGCTGGCGGCTTTCCCGCGTTCTCGGCCCTTCTGGGCGCGCTGAGCAGCGCCACGAGACCCAGCGCCAGGACCAGTCCAGAGACGATCAGGTAGTTGTGGGGGCGCATGCTCAGCGGACCTGGCTAGCGGAACGCTCGGGCAGCCCGGCGCCTTCCGCGATCCTTCCTGGCGGAAGGTCGTGACAATCTGATACCACACCCTTGGAGTGACCGCTGAGCGAGCGTTGCCCATCGGCCCAGCCGAATCGCCCCCCCTTTCACCCGCCATTGGCGAAAACGAAGCGGCGGTACTGGAGGCGTTCGTCGTGCCTGCGTACCTCAGTCACTTCTGGGCTCTGGGTCGCCGGCTCCTGCTCGTTGGTTCCGCTTCCCGCGTGGTGCACCTCGGCTGCAGAACGGGGTACCCCGATGCCGAGCTGCTCTCGCTCATGCCGCAGACGACGGGGGTGGGGGTCGATCCGTCGACGGCCTGTTTGACGCTCGCCTCGGCCAAGGTGGACCGTTCGGCCTTCGGCTACCTGGAGGCATCGCCGGAATACACCGGCCTGCCGGAACAGACCTTCTCGCACGCGATGAGCCTGCATGCGCCGGGCGGCCTGATCGAACGCACGCTGCTTTTTCGGGAAATGGCCCGGCTACTCTACGGCGGCGGCCAGGCCCTCGTGTGCATGCCGCTCGGGCAGTCGTTCCCGGAGTTGCTCGACTTGCTCGCCGAGTATGCGCTGAAGTTCGAGGACAATACCGTGGCCGAGGGGCTCGAGGAGTGCGGCCAGCATCCGGTCACCGTCGAGTCCATTGCCGGCGAGCTCGAAGCAGAGGGCATGCACGACGTCGACTTCGAAACTGCCGATCTGTCCTTGGTCTTCGACAGTGGCCGCTCGCTGCTCGACGATCCGAACATGCGTTTCTTCATCGCGCCGACCCTGGCAGGCTGGATTGGCGCGCCCGAGCTCACGGAAGCCATGGCCTACGTGGCGCGCGCCGTCGACAAATATTGGTCGGACGAGAGCCTCGAGCTCAAGCTCAAGCTCGCCGCATTTTCTGCCCGGCGCTGAGCTCAGTAGCGATACTGCCAGAGCAGGTCCGCACCGACGCCGAGCATGCCGATCTCGGTGCTTGCGGACCAATTGGGTGCGAAGCGCCAGTCGAGCGTGCCGCTCACACCAGCATGCGACGTGGAAGCAGGCCCGCCCGACTCCTGCTTGTAGCTGCCTTGGAACCACAGCTCTTCGTTCAACTGGATGGAGGCGGTGTAGCTGTCCCAGGATCGCTGGGAAAGCCGCGCCACCTCGCCTTCCGTCGCCTCCGCCTCGCGCCCTGCGTACACCTCCACGTTCCGCAGGCCCGTCTCACCGATCAGCTGATTGACGGCGAGCGCCGCGCCGGCCATGGCCACTCCCTGACCCTGGCCCGAGCCGCTCTTCGTACTGCCGCCTCCGCCGCCGATGACCAGGGCGACCACCTCCGCCTCGCCACCAGCGAGTGGTGGCTCGCTGCTCCATTCGAGATTCGGGCTCCTGGCCGTGCCTGAGATCTTGGCGCGCACCAGGACGCCCGACGAAGCCTTCCAGGTCGCGGAAATATCGAGGTGCGGGTTGGTGGAGTCGAACGTATCGAAGGAGATGACGCCGTCCTCGATCAGGAAGACCTTACCGAGCACGGTCGCGGTGCCCCCTTTCGCGAGCTCGACGCGGCCACGAATGCTCGTGGTCTCGGCGATTTCGATCTCGGGCCGTCCGCGTACCGCGACCTTGAACAGGCTGCTCTCCACCTTGACGCCCCGGCCGAGGTCGACCACCACGCGTAGCGGTTGAGCCGAGGTTTTGGCGTCTTTCACCACCTCTTTGCGCGGTCTCTGCACGATCTCGATCGTGGAATTGTCCTCGAGCTCGATCACGTCCGTGTCGGCGACGCTGGGCAGGTCGACCGTCAGCCCGGACAAATCGAGCCGCACGTCCTGGTGCTCTTCGCTGCTCACGAGCTCCCCGTGCAGGGCCCCGGTGACGGTCGCCACGAGGGCGCCGTCCCTCATGAGCGGCAATTGCTTCTGTTCGAGGTGGAACGTGGCGTGATCGAAGGAAAGGCCTTTGAGGTACAGCTCACCCTCGCCCCGCAAGTTGTCCTTTTCGGAGCGTGCCTTGGCGCGCAGGCCGGACAAGCGGATCACGTTGTATTCTCCTTCTGGCGCGGCGATGACGGAGAAATTGGTGTCGCTGAGTCTGAGCCCCATGGCACTCGGCGTGACGACGCCGTCCTGCATGGTCATCTGTCCCCTGAGCGCGGCGTCCATCGGTGCATCTTCCGTCTTGCCCGGGCGCAAACGCAGCTCCAAGGAGCCATTCAGTTCCCCGCTGAGCTCACTCAGCGTGCTGGCGACGAAGGGCTGCAGCACGGCCGCGTCGTGCCCGCTGGAACTGACGCCCAGCTCGATCTCGGACTGACGGTCGACGCTGAGCGCCCAGGGACTCGGGCGTACTGCGAGCGACGCTTGCGCTTCGAGGTTGCCAAACTCGTCTTCCAAGCGGGCCTTGGCGCGCAGCACGTCGTCATGCACGGCGAGGACCATGTCGCCCTCGCCCAGATGTGTGTCGTTCAAGATCAGTTGGCGGAGGCGGAGCGACGCGTCGACGTCGATGGGGTAGCCCTTGCGCGTGATGCCAATCGAACCTTGCACCGCACCGGACAGGTGTTGTTCCGTGAGGGCGGCGACCAAACCGATGGGGGCGTCCTCGACGACCACCTGGGCAGCACCCGTCCAGGCGGGGGTACCCTCTGGCACCTCCTTCTGCAGGTGAGCCCAGGGGAGCACGACCTTCATGGCCGCCGAGGCCACGCGGGAGGAGCCCTGGCGGGCTTGTAGCGATCCACCCAGTCGTCCCGTCTTGGGCCGATAGCGCGCGCTCGTCTCGATGGAAATGGGGCGCACCAGGCCGACCGCGTCGCCCTGCAAGTCGAGCACCGAAGCGTTGACGTCGAACTCCGCGTCCTCGATGCTGCCGCGCACGACGGCCCGTGCGGCCACGTGCCCGTCCAAGGACGGCAGCTGGAGCGCCGGGGGAAAGTCGACGATCCGACGCTCGGGCAGGAGCACGACGCATTCGATGGGCGCCTTCTGGAAGGTCGCCTCGAGCTCGCTCGCCTCGGGGAGTCGAGTGACCCAAGCGGCGAGCGGCAGCTCGATACCGCCGCTCCCGGTGACGATGTCGCCCTGGCTATCGGTCACGCCGAGCGCAGCTTCCAAGCGCTGGCGCTTGTGGTTGACTGAGCCACGCAGCGACAGATCCAGGGCGTCGACTCGGCGCAGGTCCTTGTCCTTGCCGATGTCCACGGACAGGCCCGCCGTCTTGGCGCGGAAGCGAACGTCGGGGAACGCGCTCGGGTCCTCGCGGGCTACTTCGAAGTCGACGTTCAGCGTACCGGAAGCTCGCCGCACCCCGACCGACTCGGGCAAGAGCGTGCTGATCCAGGCGAGCTCGAGCTCGGTGATGGCGAGGTGGGCGGTTCCAGTCGCCCCCGGGTAGCTCGCCTCGGACGCGATGGGGCCAGCGACCTTCACATCCCAATCGGTTGCGCCCTGCGCCACCCCTTCGACTTCGAAGGAGCCTCCTCCGACCAGACGCTGACCGTCGAGGTTGGTGTCCAGCTCGAGTTTCAGCCCGGCGATGCCGAGGATCGAAGCATCGCTGAGCTTTAGGTGCGCTCGTCCGCTCGACTGGTTCGCCAGCCTAGCGTCGACGTCCAGGTCCAACCGGCCTGCGAGGCTCGCGCGATCGAGACCGAACGACGCGACCAAGGTGCGGAGATCGAACGAGCGGGCCTCGAGGCGTGCCTGCCCGGCGCCGCTGGACAGCACGAGGTCTCCCTTGAGATAGCCGCCGCTCTTGAGCGCTAGGCCGCGCACGTGCACTTCGCCGCCCGCGGCCGACAAGTGCTCGAGCTCGATGCCCACCTCTTTGTCGCTGGAGCCCACGCGGCCTGACAGGTTCGCGACCCCGGGCCAGTCGGGGCGCACCGTCGCGGCCAGGTGCACGGGTGCGCCGAGGGCGGTGGTGGCGTCCAGGGAGATGGCTGGGCGTAGGACGGGCCCCACGGCATGCAGGTTGAGCTTGGGTACGTTGACCGCCTGGCCCACGCCGAGATCCTTTGCCTCGACGTCGGCGGATATCTCGGCCCCTTCCGGGGCGCTGAGATCGACCCGCGCCTGGCCGGTGCTGGTGGCGGAGCCGAGCCGCAGCGCCCCGTAGCTGAGACCATGCCCGGCCAAGGTCCAGCTCGCCTGTGCCTTCGTCCCCTGCAGGTTGCCTTTGACCTCGCCAGACACCTCGCCACGGGCATCCACGAGCGCCTTGAGGCGAGGACTGTCCTCGAGCGAGGTTCTGCGCACGTCGAGATCGAAGTCGAGACGCTTGCCGGGCTCGCCGCTCACGGCCAGGTGGATCGGCAGGCCACGTTCGTGCAGGGTCGCGTCGGCACTCAGGCCGCGCTCGTCGTACGTCGCCATGAGATCGACGACCGGCAGCGGGGTTCCTTGGTACTCGCTCTCCGCGAGCGTGGCGTTGAGCTCCAAACTCGGTCGACCGTCTGCGATCCAGATCTCGACGGCCGAGCGCACGTTGAGCCGGGTCTGCGGCAGCTGGGGACCCAAAGCGGATAGATCCAGGTCTTTCGTGTCGAGGTCGAGATCCGCTTCCAGGCCTGGCGCCGTGGTGATGAGCCCGGTGGCGCGCACTTGACCGGTGCCAGCGGTGACGATCACGTCTGCATTGAGCCGCGGCAGCGTGCCTTCGATGCGATTTTTGACCCCAATGGTTCCTTCGAGCGGCCAGTCCGCGAAGAGCGGGCGCAAGGCCGAGGCTTCCAGTGTCGGCAGCGAGCCTTCGATGAGCAGACGGTCGCCTTCGAGCCGGAACGTCTGCGACAGTGGGATCGCACCGATCTTCCCGCGCACGCTGCCGTCGATCGCCCCCGGCAAGCGCATGCGCACCTCGCCCACAGCCAGGGTGTCCACTCCGCCGAAGCCCGACGCCCGTAAACCGAACCGCTCGACCTCCACGCGCACGCCCTTGTCGGTGACGAGAACGGTCGCTTCCGCCAAGGGGACGTTGACCTCACCCACGTTGTCCGGCCCGATGCGCCCGCGTACGTAGGAACGCTCGAGGCGCACCTCCGGAAACCACAGGCGTACGGGCTTGCCGCTCGGCGCCGTCTCGGGCTCGGGATTCTTCGGATCGAAGGCGTCGGCGATGCTCGGATGCCCGAGCGGCTCGCCGTCCGGGCCACGCTTCTTGGTCAAGAGCAGGAAGACGGCCGGCCGGCGCACGGTGACCCGGTCGAGCTCGATGTCGATCTTTTTCGGCGCTGCGAGGAGCCTGAGCACGAGCTCCGTCAAGCCGACGTCGGCCTGGACCTCGGCTGCCTGGATGACGGGGCGGCTCTCGGGATCCGTGATGGTGACCCCCGCGGCCAGGAGCCCATCGACACCGAGGTGCCTGATTTCCTCGATCGCGATGTGACCGCTGAAGTAGCCATTGAAGAACTGGACCGTCAGATCGCGCGCCATCTTACGGCTGGCCGGCAGGTCGAGGTGCAAGACGGCACCAAAGACCAGGCTCATCACGAAGGTGATCAGACCCAGCGGACCGGAGACGACGGCGGCGCTCCTGCGGCTCAGCGTACGAGACGGCTTGGCCCAGGCAGCGTCGATCATCAGAAGGCCTCACCGATCAGGATGCTGAGCGCGAAGGATTCGAGCGGTCCCTGCAGGCTGTAGGGTTCCACTTCCGACACGTCCGGCAAGGGACCGGCTTTGTCGAGCTTTTGCATGCCTGGCACCCGCCAGCCCAGGTCCACGCGAACCGGTCCGATGGGAGAAGCGTAGCGCAGGCCCGCACCGATGGAGAGGTGGAGCTCGGCGAAGTTGAAATCCAGGATGCCAGCGCCGACGTCCGAGGTGTCTGCAAACAGCACGAGGCCCCAGGGACCGCCGAGCTGACGCCGAATTTCGAGCGAAGCCTCCCAGAGCGAGAGGCCGCCGAGAGGGCGGATGCATTCGGGGAGCAGGGGGCCCGTGGGGTTCATTTGGTTGATACAGGTCGCCAAAGAAGGCTGACTGGGATTGGTCGGGTCGGACGGCAAGAGGAAGCCGATGGGGCCCTGTGGGCCGATGCGCTGGAAGGCGTAGCCGCGATTGGAGCTCGGGCCGCCGGAGTAGAAGGCGCGAAAGAGCAGCTTGTGTTGGTCGTTGTAGGTGTCCGGCTGCGTGTAGTCCGGCGTCGTGGAGCTTGTGAGCGAGCTGCCGTAGTTCTCCGGGAACAAGAGTCCCAGCGTGCCACGTAGCGCCAGCACCGTGCGACGTTTGAAGTCGAGGGGCACGTAGGCGCGCACTTCCGGGCGCAAGCGCACGTCGGTGATCGCATTGACGATCGGAACGGCTACCTGGATGTTCGCCTGGAACACGATGCCGAGCGTGGGGGCGATCGGGTCATCCCGGAGGTCGTACATGACCTCGAGCTCCGGATAGGTCACGGTGACCGAATAGAAATCTTGGAGGGGCGTTCCTTGGTACGTGAAGGGGAAGTTCGAGCGCCAGTTGAGCGAGAACGTCACCGGCAGGCGATCGCGCAGGAACGTCCGCTCGACCGCCGTGCGAACGGCCACTTCGTTGTAGCCGACGACGCGTTCCAGGGTGGGGTCCGCCTTCGGTGGAAGCGGGTAGAGCAGCGGATAGACGTTGTAGCCCGTCTCGATGATGCCCTTGGTGCGTCCTTCGAGAAACGATGGCTGCGTCAGCTTGAGGGTGACGGAGTTTTCCGCCAGGACGTTCGTGATCCCGTACTTCCAGTACTCCCAGTAGCCGAAGCGCAGCGGGTAGAAGGTGGCTCCGGGGCGATCTTCGATTTGGAACTCGCGCAGGCCACCGAGAAAATTGCGATCGACCCAGGTGACGCGGCCACGCGCAGCCATGCGCTGCACGTCGAACACGGCG
>Ga0247744_1000011_pt1 | contig 49813 bp, 79 predicted proteins | sample UWRJS154409C5_FD_180946 | JGI IMG/M metagenome (GOLD analysis project Ga0247744, IMG submission 180946) | Soil microbial communities from Arlington Agricultural Research Station in Wisconsin, United States - UWRJ-S154-409C-5 | ecosystem: Environmental > Terrestrial > Soil > Agricultural land... | reverse complement strand
AAGTTGAATTTCTCCTCGTCGCCGGCGACGGCGGCCGCCTTGCGCATCAGATACGCGGCCTGCGCGCCCCGGCCGACCTTTACAAGCGCCTTGCGCATCGCGGTGATATCGGCGAGGCGCGCGACCGCGAGCGCCCGGCGCGCCTGCGGCGGCCCGTACGACTCATCGATCGCGAGCTTCAAACGAAACTGTCGACGATTGCCTCGCTTGCCCGTCGTGGGATCCTTGGGATCCTCGAACCCCGCGCTGATCATCTGAGAGAACCCGCCGGCGACGGGCAGCAAACCACTGCGTACCTTGCCCATTTAGAGAACCGTCTTTCTACCAATCAGTTCATCGAGCCAATCGGAGATCTGGCCGAGGTCTTTTTTCACCTCGGGATCCTCGACCCGCGCCGAGGAGGGCATCAGCGCGTCGATCTTGGCGATCAGCTCGAGCGTTCGAGGCGTCGCCGCGTGCGTTCGGTAGTCTTTGACCGTCGGGGGCGGGCCGCTGGGTAACATCTCGTGCAGCCTCGCCAGCAGCTCGGCATCCGTCTCGGCAAACCAAAGGCAGATGTGAGGGCCGCCCCCAAGCTCGGGCTTGGTGATGAAGCAACACCGCGCGCCAGCGAGTAGCCCGTCAATCTCGCCGCGCGTGATGCCGAGGATCACGTTGCCCAAAGTGTCGCGACCGCGGATCATCCGACGGCCCCCCCGCCGATATCCTGCTCGAGCAGGTCGGCGCTGCGCCGCAGCAGCGCGATCAAGGCTTGGCACCGCTGCCGATACGCCTCGGCCGTGGGCGGCAGCCCGACGATCATCGGCATACCGCCGGTGCCGAGCTTGCCATCGACGACAAAGCAATAGACGTCGCCGCCCGTGGCTTGCTGGAATTGCACGATTGCGGGCGTGTAGCGTGACAGACCGTTGGCCATTAGAGCACCGCCCTTTGCATGCGCGCCTCGTGCGCGCGTTGCGCGGCACGCATCGCACGCCACGAGATGAGCTGACAGAGAACACTGATCGCGAACAGCACCACGCCGGTTGCGCGATACTCGAACCAGACCGCGCCCGCGCCGAGCAGGGTCGCGCCCACGCCGAGCTTTCGCCAATTGGCGTTCGATTCGATAGATCACGTCGAGCGTCGCGAGCATCAGTGCACCTCCGCGAGTGCGGCGCGCCGCCGCAGGGCGGCGAGCAGCTCCAGGCGGGCGCCGGCGAGCGCGAGCTCGCGCGCCTTGCGCTGCTCGTCGGCGAGCGCTGCCCGCGTCGCCTCGGTGCTCCAAACCGACGGCATTTAGAGCACCATCCGCAGCGGCCAAGCCTCGGTCGGCTTGGGTTGCGTCGTCTCGGTGAGTTCGCGCTCGAATTGGCTCGAGTCGTGCGCGCGGTCGACCGCGACCCGCGTGATAAACGCGGTCAGTTTCACGCCGCTGCCCGTGCGGCCTTCCCACACTCGGCACGCAATGCCGTTGATCTCAACGATCTGCCCCGTGCTTTCCAGAACGATCCTCATGAGCAGATTTCCTCCGCCAACCGGTCGCAATTTTCCTCGAGCATTCCGAGCTCGAGCGCCGCGCGCGCCGAGCTCGTGATCGGCTCGCTGCGCAGCCGTAGCTTGACGACCTCGCGACTGAACCCCTTGCGAATGCCGAGCTGCCAAGACGCCGCGGCAGAGCGGATCGACACATAGCAAACGCCTCCGCCCAAGAGCCCCGACGCGGGCAGGCGCCCGAGCTGCCGCGTTTCGAGGCCCGGCGCCCACGGTACGGTGTGAAACTTCGCGCTGGGCGCGGATGCCTTTGCCGCCCGCATCACGTTTTCACCGCGCGCAAACCGCTCATCAGCTCGCGTTCGAATTCGCCGAGCTCGCGGTCGCGCGACTTCGGACCTTTGGAGGGCGGCGGCCCTTTGTCACCGCCGGCGGGGCTCGCCGCCGCAGCGTCGCCCTTGCCGCGTCCGGGCCTGCCCGCGAGTTCCTCGCGAATGGCCTCGCGAGTCAGCCAATAGTTACGCCCCGAGTGCCCGGCGCCGCCTTCATCGTTGGCGAGGCGGCGCTTGACCGCGTCGCGGTGCCGGCGCGCGCCGAGCTCGCTATCATGCTGGTTGACCATGCGAGGCCGCCGGCGTTCGAGACGCTCGGCGAGGCACTCCGCGAGCGCCTCGATGTAGGGTCCGAACGCTTGTAGCATGGCGCTGTTTGGGCCTGCGCCGGGCCCACTATCGTCCATAGTCATCACCCCGGTTGCTCCGATCGTTTTTCTGCTTTGCCGGATCGCGCCCGGCGAATGGTACCTGCTCGCACGTGCCGCTTGAGTGTGGCGATGCCGATCGCCGTCACGCCAAACACCGAGTCGCCCCCCGAGAGCGACGAGGGCTTGCGCGTCTCGCGCATGAGGCCGCGAGCGATCAGCCCTTCGATCGTCGCCCAGTCGGCATGCCCCTCGCCGGCGCAAAAGTGGTTGCGATAGAGCGGCCACTTCGATCGCCAGCCGGTCGTGTGGATCATCAGCTCGAGCTCGCCCGCGCTCACCTCGACGGTCGCTGCCGCGGCCGCGGCGACCTCGGCGAGCTCGGCGCTCGGCGGCGCACCCTCGGCACCGAGAATCGGCGCGCTCGATTGTCCGAACGCCGCGCGCATGCGATCGCAATTGCGGCAGCGGTCCGCGAGCTCGACGGGCCCGAGATCGGCAACGATCGTGAACCGGGCGAGGTCCTGCGCGTGCAATCGAGGCGCGCGGCCCGGCGAGCCGATGCCGCACACCGTTCGGCGACCGACGTCGCCCCATGCCCATTCATGCACGCGCAACATCCTTCAGCCGTTCCAGTGGTGCACGCGCGAGAACGACGGCAGGGCGCTGCTCTCGAGCGGCGCATACAGGTGCACGCTCCGGAGGCCCGCATCAAACGCCTCGGCCTTGCGCGGCAAGATTTGGATCGCCCGAATGTCACCGAGAAACACCTCGCGACACCACCCGAGCTCCGCCAAGCTCGGCGGCGCCTGACGCCCCGTCGCCGCCAAGTGCGCCCACAGCTCGCCTTGCCAGACTTCGATCTCTATTACGACCGTGATCGGGCTACCGCCGAGACGCACGCGATACCACTTGCTCGCCGCATCATCGACGGTGCGCTCGACGCCCGGGGGCAGCGCCGCCGGCGTGAGCCGCGCGAGCCAACGCTCGGCCTCGACGTCGCGTGCGGCATCGCGCCCATGCCCAGCGCGACGGCGACGTACGGCAGAGCTTGCGAAAGCGCTTTCGCTAGCGCTTACCGAGGCAGTTGTTCGCGAGCCTGATCTAGCGTCGAAACCAGCGCGATCCGCCGCTCGCGAATCCGTCGCAATGTCCGATGCTTGCGGTAAGTTGTTCGCTTTATGCTTGGGGGGGGGGTTACACCTCGTGTAACACTGCTCGATCGCCCCCGGGCGCAATGAGTGCACGTCGAGCTCGGCATCGCGCATGCGCCGACGCTCTCCCGACGGCTTCGCTGCCGCCCCGTTGCTTACATCACCCACGCCCACCACCGAGTGCTTGCTTCCCACCACGACTGACCTCCCCGAAAAAACGTTTTACCTATATTCCCACTGAACAACTGGCACCATACCAAATCGACACATGTCTCGCGTTTGCCCCAATGGGGTGATGCGTGCATGTGGCATAGCGGAGTACCCGCGCAACTCAAGCCGCCGACGAAATGTTCTCGCGGATGATGCGCGGATGCCGGGCGGCGATGCGGATCAACGCGAGGCCCGCGCCGTCGGGTGTCGTACGATCCTGCTCCCAATTTTGCAGCGTGCGCAGGCTGATCCCGAGCGCCTCGGCAAACTGCACTTGCGTGAGCTGGACGAACCGCCGCAGCGCTGCAACGTCGCCTCGCTGGAGCTTGCCCGCGCCGATGCGCTTGCGCTGCTCGCCCGAGAGCGCGCGCCCGAATGTCTCCGCAGTCCAGGCGGGGTTGTGATCGAGGTCGTTGGCGACCTCGCGGATCGGCTTTCTTTTCATGGCTTGTTTCCCTTCAAAAACAGGTTGTAACGGGCCTGCTCGGCGCGGTCGGCGCGGCGAGCGCTGATGATGCGGATCACGTCGTCCGCGCGCTCGGTATAAACGACCATGAGCACGCCGCGCCGGCTCATACCGAGGCGCTGAAACCGGTCCTCGGTGTCACTGTGCTCGGCGTCATACGCCTCGAGCACGGCGGCGCCCGGCGCAAACAAATCGGTCGCGTCGCCAAACGTGATCCCGTGCACTCGCGCGTTGCGAGCTGCCTTTTTCGGATCCCATTCGAAGCGCACGATCTCAGTATACGCTAGAAGCGTATCTCATGCACGCTACTAGCGTAGTTCCGACGCGTTCTGTGGTATGCCCCGATTCGGAAGGAACACGGTTCAAATGGGAACGAAACTGCTACATCCGATGCTGCGCCGAGTGGTCGACGCCGGCGTGATGAGCGAGGCGCAGGCCCTCGCTCTCGGGGCTGCCCCCGCCGGCGAGCTCGCCGAGGTTCATTTCGCGGCGCTGCGCCGGGCGCTCACCGCGCACGCCATGGGTCGCGCGCCCGCCTCGCCCAGGCTCGTGCTCGTGCCCCCCGTCCCTTCCGATCCGGATGCGGGGAGCGAGCATTGACCTGCCCGAGTTGCGCGCGCCGCACGAAAGACGACCTCGGACCGTGCCCCGGCTGCGGCTCGATCGGCGTGCCGTTCCTCGACGGCTATTTCAACGCGCCGCCTCCGATGGATCTCGATGGGGTCGCGGAGCCGCAGGACGGCGACTCGCACGACGGCTACACATTCGCCACCGGCGGCAAGGTGGAGATCGTGTCGCACGATCCGGCGGCGACTGCCCGTTGGCTCCGCGAGATCGAAATCGAGAGCGACCGCGAGTTTCTGCTCGCTCCATTTACTGACTGAAAAGGAGCAAGTGCCAATGGGAACGAGAGAAGTGAGCGAGAGCGAGATCAGGGGCGCGCAGATCGACGGGATCGTCGCGCGCATGGGCGGCGCCGAACATCTATCCGTGCGCGAGCTCGGCGACGGGCGCGCGGTGTACCTGCGCGAGCTGCTATTCGACGGGCTCCAGGTCGGGATCGGGCGCCTCGGCGAGGAGTCGTGCGACGAGGTGTGGGACTATCAGGCCGAGCAAACCGACGCCGCGTGGCGCGCCGCGATCGGATGGGACGGCGCCGGCGAGCCCGAGGGATGGTATCGGCACCTGAGAACGGGGCGTCGGCGCCCGTGGGGCGATGCTGCGCAACAATACGTCGAGACGTGCTCATGAGCGGCGGCCCACCCCCCGAGGACAAGCTACGCGCCGACATTTGCATGGTCCTCCGCGACCTCGAGGCAGGCGCCACTACCGCCGAGGCGGCTGAGCTCAACCGCGTGCCAGTGGAGAAAGTCCGCGAGTGGGCGGCGTTCTACAAGCTCGAGAGCCTTCAGGGGTCCGCGTTGACCGTCCGCGACGGCCAGCAGGCGCGCGAGCAAGCGTTGGATAAGTTGGCAAGAGCGCATCCCGTGCAGTTTGCCGAGCTGCTCGACAAAGAGCGGGCATGGTTCGAGGAGTACCGCTCTACGCCGGAGGGTCGCGAGAGCGCTGTCGCCGAGTGGCGCAACACACCGCAGTGGAAGGAGATCCTTAGGAAGCGTAAGAAAGGCGAGGGCTCTTGAAGCGCCGAGCGGGCGGGCGGGTCATCTCGGCAACGCGTCCTGAATCGCGCGAACGGCCTGATCAACGACGGGCGCGGGAACGCCGTGCGAGGCGAGCAGGTATTGCAACGCCGTCCCGACCACGATGCCTAGGGTGGTCCAGACGGTTGCGCCCCTCACGCGCCGTAGCCGGCTGCGTCGCCGAGCTCGTCGAGCTCCAGGCGTTCGCGGAGGCGTGCCGGGTACGTCGTCCGTCATGGCTCGAATCGTGACAGCGCGGCCCTGTACGCGCGAGCCGTAGTCGCCCTCGGGGTGACGCCCCGTCCGGCGCCTACACGCGCCCCTGAATGCACACTCGGGAGGCTTTGTCGGTCGGCAAGTGGTCGGAGCGCGAAAAATCGATCGCCGAAACGAGGCGGGCTATGCTCGGACGCGTGGCGGCGCGCGAGCTCGTTCGAGATCCAGATCTGGAGTGGCTCCTATGCGAGGCGCCCGCGCTACTCGGGCAGCGCTCGGGGCATGGCGCGGTCGTAGCGGCGCTGGAGCGCGGCCCGGGGGGCGCCCAAAGCACCGATAGCGCCTGGGCGACCGTCGAGCGCGCGCGGCCTCATGAGCGGCGCCTGCGGCGCCTGCGCGCGGCCTGGGCGCTCCTCGCTCCAGACGAGCGCCGGCTACTCGAGGTGCACTACGACGGGCCCGCCTGCCGCGCGGTGGGCGTCTCGGCGCAGCTCGGCGAGCTCGCCCGCGCGTCCCTCGCCCTTTGCAGCGACCGGAGGGCGCTCGAGCAGGCCTGCGCGCACCCCGCCGGCTCGGGCAGCGGCCGGCGCATCGCGGAGGCCCGGCGCCTCGCGACGAGGGCGCTCTCGAACGCGCATCGCGCATGGATCGGCGCGCGCCGCGCCGAGGTGTTAACCTCGGTGAGTGGTTAACACGGACGGCAAGGGCGTCGCCCAAATGGCGGCGGCGGTGATCGCCCAGGCAACGGCCGAACCCATCGGACCGCCCAGCGTCGCCGATCGGGCATGGGCGCTGGTGTGCGAACAGCTGGACGCGGTCGCCGCCGGCGCCGATCCCGCACTGCTCCAGCATGCCCTGTTGCATGCCCTGCGCGCGGTCGCCGAGCACTCCTACCGCGCGGGGCTAGCGGCTCGGCCCTCGCCCTCGACGCCGCCTCGCGAGCCCCCGCCCGAGCCAAAGCGAGCGGTGGTGTCCGTGCTGCTCTATCCGCGCCAGGCGCCCGAGGGGCTCGCAAACGACGCGATCGACGTCGAGCTCGAGGACACGCGCGCCGCTCGCGGGATCCGCATCCAATACGATTTCGACCGCGACGGGTTCGTGATCAGCGCGCAGCCAGATCCGGGCGAGAGCGGCCCGGCGGCAGGCGAGCACGATCCGCGCTATCGCGAGCTCGCGTTCGTGCCCGCATGGCACCACGACGGTTGACCCCTGGGCGCCCTCGCGAGTGCGAACCGAATGGGTGTCCGTCGCCGTCGCGGCCGCGCTGATGGGACTATGTAAGCGCCAGGCGTTGCGCCGGCTGCGCCGGCTCGATGCCGAGCAGGGCGGGCGCTTGCTGCGGTCGATCGGCGACAAGCGCATGCCCGGAGGGCTCCAGGCATCCAAGTTCCTCGTTAACACCGCGGCGCTCCGGGACGCGCTCCAGCCGTCGGCGACGGACCTGCAACGCGACTTTGAACGGCTACGCCTGGAGCAGGTGTTAACCGCACAAAAGCTCGACGCCCTTTGCAGGCGCCTGCGGCCCGCGCTGCGGCGGCAGGCGCCGAACGGGACGTAACGGGACATCGATCGCCGATCCTCTAAAGGGGCGCGCGCCGAGCCCGGCCGACGGCAAGGTGATCGCTAGGTGATCATGTGATACCCCTGGGATCACGTTCCCGAGCACCTACGGCACACCGCGCGCCCCTCGCCCCCCGATCCATGCTGGCCCCCCACATCGAGCTACGCGGCCTCGACGAGCTCCAGCGCGAGCTCGAGCACCTCGCGAAACGGGCCGTGCCCTACGCGGCGCGCGAGACGCTCAACGGCCTCGCGTTCGCGGGCCGGAAGATCTGGCAAGGCGAAATGGCGGCGAGCTTGACCCTCCGGAACGCCTGGACGCAGCGGCGCGCCCTCGTCGAGCGCGCGACCGGCTCGCGCATGTCGGATATGCAAGCGAGCCTCGGGCACACCGAGGACTACATGCGCCGGCTCGAATTCGGCATCGGCGAGCGGGCACGCCGCGGAGGCGTTCCCATTCCGACGGAAACCGCAGCGGGGCAGGCCAAAGGCTCGCTGCCGAGCGGGCGAAAGCGGGCCGTCCGCAAGTCGCTGATCCTGCGCGCGATCGGCAAGGTCAAGCGTCAACCCAAGTCGCTCTCGCGCAAGGCACGCAACGCGCGCGCGGTGAGCGAGGCCATACGTAGTGGTACGCGCATTGCCTACCTGGAGATGGCACGTAAGCGAGGCATCTACAAAATCATGGGGGGGCGCAAAAAGCCCAAGGTGCTCAAGCTTTACGACCTCACGCGCCCTGCTGTGCCGCTGCCCCGCAATCCCACACTTCAGCGCACATTAGCTCTCGCGCTGCTCCAGGGCCCTACCATCGGCCTCGCTGCTATCCAACGACAACTGGATCGGCAGGCCTCGCGCGGCTGACCTCACGAAACAGCATGATTTGTGCTGCTACGAAGTGGCTTGTTTTATGCTGAATCCGTGGGCCGACGAGTACCAGTCCCATAGTGGGACCAGTGCCGGCCCAACGATTGAGCATGAAACAAGCCACTTCATGAAGCCTATGCAACGTGTATAAGTGATTGATATTGCTTATGTTTTTACGGGTCCTGTGTAGGCAGGCCCCCCCGGCCCAGGGTTCATCATTGCGACCGGCCGGCTCTCGCAAACTCCCGATTTTTCGCCAAGTGTTAACCGCGACTGTTAACCGCGGCCGCCCCGTCTGATGGTCAAACCCTCTACAGGAAAAGACAAACGCGCCGCGGCGCCCGCATCGATGCGGCCTCGGGCGCACTTGATCTCGCGGGCCGAGATGGCTCGCATGCTCGGCCTCAGTCGCCCCGCGATCACCAAAGCCTGCCGCGAGGGCGGACGCCTCGCGCCGGCGTGCGACGGCAACTCGATCAACGTCTTGCACGCACAGGCACAGCGCTGGCTCGTCGAGCGCGCCGTCGCTCTCGAGCCCGAGCAGCTCGCCGCGCAGCCGGCGCCGGCGACTCCTCGCCGCGCGCCGCCCGAGCTCGACGCGGAACCGCCGGCGCCGGCGGCGCGGACTCCTCGCCGCAGGCCGGCGCCGGCGCCCGCGCCTGTCGAGCTGCCGCCGATCGAGGTCGATGATGATGAGCCCGAGAACGCGCAATCGATCGAGGACCTGGAGGAGCAGCTCGGCCCGCTGCAGTGGCGGAACCTCGCCGAGCTCGCCGAGCCCCTCACCGTGCTCACCGAGCGTTACGGCGACGCCCGCGACTTCGAGGGATGGATCCGCGCGCGCAAGGCGCTCGAGGAGGCGCGCAAAGCGCAAATGATCCGCGAGCGGATCGAGGGCAGAGTCATCGCGCGCACGACGGTCGTGCGAATGTTCGAGCACATCGACACCGCGTTTCGGTTGCTGCTCTCGGATGCGCCGCGCTCGATCGCGACTCGCATCGCGCCGCAGGACGTTGCCGCCGTGGCTGCCCTCGTGCGCGATGTGATGGGTCAACATCTGTCGGCCTGCCGCAGCAAGATCGACGTCTCGCTCGCGAATGACGATCCGATGGCACCGCTCGCCGAGGCCGCGGAGTGAGCAGGCGCACGGGCCCGGACTACAGCTGCCGGTGCGGCTGCGGCGAGACGGAGTTTTTTCCGACATATCTGTTCTACGGACCCGAGCGCGCAACAGATCCCGGAGGCATCGGACCGTACACCGCCGACCGGCTCGAGTTCCGCGGTTACACGCTCCACAAGCGCAACCTCTGGTCGCGTCGGCTTCAGGAGTGGCACTGCCGCGAAACGAGTATCAGCGCCGCCGGGCCCGGGGATGAGCCTCTGCCGTGGGACTCGAGTGGCTGGACTGCACGGGCGGTCAATGTCGAGGGCGAGGGGTCCACCATGCGGGAGGCACTCGAGGACGCCTGGCGACTCGCCGAGAGCGAGGGCCAGCTTCACAACCTAGGGCCGCCGGAGGTGTGGCAGTGATCTTCGCGGACTGGTCTGAAGCGCTCCCTTTCGCGATCAAGATCGGCAAGGCCTACGCGCGCAAGTTCCCGATCGGGCTCGACGTCGAGAGCGCGATCATGGAATCGCTGTGGCGCTCTCAGCAGCGCGGTGCCGAGTTCACGAAGGGCTATGTCTACCTCCGCACGATCGGCGCGATCAAGGATGAGGCGCGGCGAATGGCAGAGGGCGGCCGCGGCACCTATCAGGACGTTGGCGCGTTCGTGGACGCGGACGAGCAATGGGACCTCGCAGCGGACGCCCAATTTGAGCCCGAGGATCTGGATCGGCATCGGTTGCTCGAGGCCATGCCCGCCGCTGCGGTGACCCTGGTTCGGCATCTCGCGGACGGGGATTCACAAGCGCAAATGGCGGAGCACTACCGGGTGTCGCAAGCGCGCATCAGCCAAGTGCTGACCGATCTGAAGTCTCGGCCCACGCGACCGCGCCAGTTGCCGCGGCACGTCGACTTCTATGCCGAGCTCCGGAGGTATCACCGGGAGGAAATGCGCCGGCTCTCGCGGGGCGCCGTCACCTGCCCCGAGCTGCACAAGGCCCTCGGGGCCAGTTCGGGCTCGGCTTGGAATTGGGCGACCGGCTACGTTGGGCTACCGAGCACCCGCGCCCCATCGCTGAAGCCGAGTCCTCTCCGCGATGCCATCCGCGTGCGAGCGCTCCGCCTCGTCGGCGAGGCGTTCCGTAGCTCGGACGGGCGCTTTAAGGATGCGGCCCGGTTGCTCACGGTCAGCCCCATGACGGCCTACCGGTGGAGCCGGCTACTGCCAGCGGGCGCGATGGGCGTCGTGCCGAACCGCAGCAAACGGCGGCCCGAGTTGCCCGATGCGGCATTCGCGGCACTGCGCGCACAAGGCCTCTCGCTCCGGGCGATTGCGCGCCGGCTAGGTGTCGACAAGGCGACGGTAACGTATCGACTGAATCGCGCGCGACCCATCCGCAAGTGCGCAGACTCGCTCGCCGAGGCCGCGGGGTGATCGCCGTCGAGAGTTTCCACCGCGAGGCCGACGCAAAGAAGTGGCGCAGCGACGTCGAGTTTCTGCGGCGGCATTGCGGCGCGCTCACCGTCGAGACGCGCGAGCTGCTGCCGTCGGAATGGTCCGAGCGCAAACGCTACCTGCCCGCGTCGAGCACCTCGATCCCCGGCTACTATCGTTTCGACGTCTCGCCCTACTGGCGCGAGATCATCGATTGCATGTCGCCCGAGAGCCCGGTGCGCCACGTCTCGATCATGAAAGGGGTGCAGGTCGGCGCGACGACGATCCTGGAGAACACGATCGGTTACTACATCGATCAGGTCAAAACCGCGCCGATGATGCTGGTGACCGCCGATGCCGAGCTCGCAAAGCTTCGCATCGAGCGCGAGGTCGTGCCCATGCTCAAACATGCGGGGCTCGATCATCTGATCAAAAGCCTCGACGAGCACAACCCCCGCAAGACGGGGCGCACCGATAAAAAGTACGAATGGGAGGGCGGCGGGTTCCTCGTGCCGCTCGGCGCGGTCAACGCAAACAAGCTGCGGTCGATCCCCATCCAGGTCCTACTCCGCGACGAGCTCGACGGGTGGGCGGACAACGTCGGCCGTGACGGCGATCCGGTCAAGCTCTCAGCGGACCGCACCGCGAGCTATGAGGCGACGCGCAAGATCTACGACTGCTCGACGCCGCTGATCAAGGGCAGCAGCAAGATCTCGACGCTGTTCGAGGCGGGCGATCAGCGCCGCTATTTCGTGCGGTGCCTGAAGTGCGGTCACCCGCAAACCCTCCGCTGGAGCCGCACAAACAACGACACCGGGGTGATCACCGGGCTCACGTGGGAGATGAGCGAGGGCAGGCTCGTCGAGGGCTCGGCGCGGTACCTTTGCGAGCAGTGCGAGCACCCGCATCACAACAACGATAAAACCAGGATGTTCGCCCCGGGCAATGCGGAGTGGCGACCGACGGCGGTACCGGCGACGCCGCATCATCGGAGCTACCATCTATCGGCGCTCTACTCGCCGGTGGGCATGCAAACGTGGGATGCGTGCGTGCAAAAGTGGCTCGCGGCGTGGGACGTCGAGAACAACCGACCGCGCGATAACCTCGCGCTCCAGGTGTTCTACAACAACGTCCTCGGCGAGCCGTTCGAGGTGCGCGGCGTGAAGCTGCGATTCGAGGCCGTGAGCGCGCACCGCCGGCACGGGTACAGCTACGGCGAGGTGCCGAATCGCTGGCTCGTCGAGCATTGCGGCTCGCCCCTGCTCGTCGCGACGCTCGCCGTCGATGTGCACATCGACAATCTCGCGGTCGCGGTGATCGGCTGGTGTCGCGGGCGCCGGGCAGTGCTCCTCAACTATTGGCGGTTTTATGGGGATACCGAGCAGCTCGACAACCCCGCCACGTGGGGGCGGCTGGCGGAAGTGATCGAGCAGAAAGACTACCGCGGCGACGACGGCAAAGGGTATCGCGTCCAGCTTTCGCTGATCGACTGCGGCTACTTGACGGACACCGTCTATCGTTTCTGTGGACAATACGAGGCGGGCGTGTATCCCGTGCGCGGCCGCGACTCACCGCCGCGCAATGCGCCGATGAAGGAGTTCTGGAGCTACACGACCGAGGGCGGACAGATCGCCTGGGCGGCCTCGGTGGACATGTACAAGGATCGCTGGAGCGCGTCACTACGCCGCACGTGGGACGGCCTCAGCATGCAACCCGAGGGCTATTTCAACGCGCCGATCGACGCGACCGACGAGCAGCTCAAAGAACTCACCGTTGAAACGAGGCGCGAGAAGATCGACAAGCTCACGAACCGCCGGCTCGGGTTCGAGTGGCACCGCCCGAGCGGCTCGAATAACGAGCTGTGGGATCTGCTGATCTACAACAACGTTGCTCTCGATATCGTCGCCTTTGATGTTTGCATTCAGCAAATGCAGCTCGAACAGATCGACTGGGATACGTTCTGGAGTCAACTCCAATAGAGTGCCGCGACCCGAAGTGTCGCGCGTGCTCGGGACGACGCCGGCGGCGTGAGCTCATGTTTGCCGGCATCGTGGGCGGCGCGGTCGCCGCGGCGCTGCTCGCGGTGTTCCTGCTCATTGTCCAAGCGATCCAAGAGATGGGTGCCCAATGACCGATTGTTGTGATGATGCGACCTGGCTCGAGGAACGGATCGCCGCCAAGAAAGCGGCGATCATCAAGCTCGACACCGCGATCGATGCGGTCGCCTCGGGCGCGCAGAGTTACTCGATCGACACCGGGCAAACCCGGCAGGTCGTTACGCGCGCCAACCTCAGCGAGATCCGAAACATGGTCGCGCGCCTCGAAAGCGAGATCTCTACGTTGCAACAACGCCTCTACGGCTGCGGCCGCTTTCAAGCGAGACCCGGATGGTAAATCACCCCTGGATCAATCGCCTCGTCGGCTGGCTCTACCCGGCGCCGGCGGCGCCGACGTTTGCGCCCGAGATGATGAGCGGCGGCGCCCAGCCGATGCGGCAGTTGTGGCACGACGGCGACAAATACCCGGGCGGGTTCGGATACACCGAGCTACTGACCGCGGACTATTGGACGCTCCGCAAGCGGTCCGTTCAGCTGTTTAAGACGAACATTTACGCGCGCGGCATCGTGCGCCGGCTGGTCACGAACATCATCAATACGGGCCTCGCGCTCGAATCCACGCCCGAGGACGCGATCCTGGGCAAGGGCGAGGAACCTCTCGCGGCCTGGAGCGAGCTCGTCGAGAACCGCTTTCATCTGTGGGAACGCACGCCCGCTCTGTGCGACTACTGCGGCGGTAAGAGTTTCGGCTCGCTCCAGTCGGCGGCGAAAATGGCGGCGCTCATCTCGGGCGACGTCCTGGTCGTGGTGCTCCAGGATCCGGCGACGGGCCTGCCGCGCGTGCGGCTCGTCGATGCCGAGCGCGTGCAAACCCCATTCGGGGGCCAGCTGCCGCAGCTCGCGCCAGGCAACGAAATAAAGCACGGCGTCGAGCTCGATGCCGACGGGCGGCAGGTTGCCTACTGGCTCGTTTCGCAGAACATGAGTCAAGTGCGGGTCGAGCGCCTCGCGGCGCGAGGGCCCACCGGGCGGCGCCAAGCGTGGCTCGTCTATGGGACCGAGCTGCTCCTCGATGAGGTGCGCGGCGAGCCGCTGCTCTCGATCGTGCTGCAATCGATTCGCGAGATCGATCGGTACCGAGACGCGGTGCAACGCAAGGCGACGATCAATGCGATCCTCGCGATGTTCATTCAAAAGGATCAGGAAACGATCGGCACGCGGCCGCTGATGGGCGGCGCCGTGCGCAAGGGCCGAGACGCCGTTCCGGGCGCCGCCGGCGGCGCTGCTCCGCGCACGTTCAATTTCGCGGAGATGATCCCGGGCGCGGTGCTCGACGAGCTCGCCCCCGGCGAGAAACCGCAGGGGTTCTCGCCGACCGGCACCGATGAAAAGTTTGCCGACTTCGAAGAGGCGATCGTTTGCGCCATGGCGTGGTGCTACGAAATCCCGCCCGAGATTTTGCGGCTCTCGTTCTCCTCGAACTACAGCGCCTCGCAGGCGGCGATCAACGAGTTCAAGCTGTTTCTAAACCGCGTTCGCGTGGAATGGGGAGACTCGTTCTGTCAGCCGATCTACGTCGAGTGGTTGCTCAGCGAGGTTCTCGCGGGGCGCCTCGCCGCGACGGGCCTGATCGATGCGTGGCGCGACCCGGGCAAGTTCGATCATCTCGCGGCCTGGATGGCTGCCGACTGGAGCGGTGCAATCAAGCCCAGCATCGATCTCAACAAACAGGCCAACGGCTACACCGCGTTGATCGAGCAGGGGTTGATCACGCGCGACCGCGCGGCGCGCGAGACGACCGGCACGAAGTACAGCAAAAACGTGCAGAAACTCGCGCGCGAGAACCTCGCCCTCGTCGCGGCGATGAAGCCGATCAAAGAGCTCGAGGCCGCAGCAAAGGCGCCGCCGGCGCCGCCGGGGGCGGGCCGCGCGCCGCTCGCGCCGGTACCGGACGACAAAGACGAAGACGACGATCCGGAGGAAAAAAATGCTTTGGTTGCTTGAGCCCGACACACTGCGCCGACTCCAGCAGGCGCAGCAGCAATTCGCCGATCCATCGGTCATGCTCCGATGGGAGGCCGAGCAGAGCGCCGCGGCCGAGTCGCGCGACGGCCTGCCGCAGGGGTTGCAGGTTGCCGCAGGCATCGCGACGATCAGCGTCGAGGGCGTGCTCACGAAACGGCCCGACTTCTGGGCAAAGTTTTTCGGCGGCAGTAACACCACCTATTCGAGCATTCGCAACGCGCTCGCGTACGCGGCGAGCTCGGCCGACGTCGGCGAGATCGTGTTCTCCGTCGATAGCCCCGGCGGCAGCGTTGACGGCCTCGTCGAGCTGCTCGACGCGATCGCGCACGTGCGGCAGCACGGCGGCAAACCCATGCGCGCGGTCGCCGACAACGCGCAATCGGCGGCGTACGGCATCGCTGCGGCCGTCGGCAAGATCGAGGCGCGAGGGCGCGGCGGGACGTTCGGCAGCATCGGCACCGCGGTATCGATCTATGTGCCGAGCAATGTCGTCACGTTGACGAATACCGATAGTCCAGACAAGCGCCCGGACCTCACCACCGAGGCGGGCAAGGCCGTCGTGGTCAAATACCTCGATCAGGTCAATCACGAATTCGTGACCGCGATCGCGCAAGGCCGCGGCGTCGCACTCTCGAGCGTGACCGACGGCTACGGCCGCGGTGCCTCAATGACGGCGGCCGAGGCCAAGCGCCTCGGCCTGATCGACAGCATCGCAACGACGGCGCCGCGCGCGGTGCCTAGTAGCAACAAAGGAAAAAAAGCAGTGGCAAATCAGGATCCAGAATCGGAAAGCCGCGCGGCGCAGGATGCGGCCGTAGCTCGCGGCGTCGCCCAGGAACGCGATCGCGTCCTCGGGCACCTCACCATGGGCGAGAGCTCGGGCGACATGGCGATCGCGCTCGACGCGATCCGCTCGGGCGCCGGCATGACCGTCGAGCTCCAGGCGCGCTACATGAGCGCGGGCATGAACCGGGCGGACCGCGGCAAGCGGCAGACCGAGAGCAACACCGCGGAGGTCCAGCTTGCTGGCGTCGCCGCCGCATCACCCGTAACCACTGCCGACCTGGGCGATCAGGTCGTTGCCGTTCTGCAATCGCAGAGCGGAGAAAAGAGCTGGGTCCGTGGCTAATATCACTACTACCAACATTGATCTCGGGCGCGTGGCGCTCGAGGTGTGGGGCTCCCTCGCGGCGCTTCTGACCAACGTCGAGGTGACCGACCAGAGTTACCTCGAGGGAACCTTGCTCACGCGCAGCGCCGCGACCGGCAAGCTCGTCCCGTTCGTCGCGTCGGCGGTCGACACGATCGTCGAGGTCACGGTCGACTTCGCCGACGTGCCCACGCTCGAGGCCATCGATCAGGCGGTGGTCGTGCCCGGCGCCCTCGTCGGCGACATCGTCTCGATCGAGCCGCTCGGAACGTGGCCCGTCGGTCTGTCGCTGCCGCAAGGCCGCGTGCTCGTCGCCGGCACGGTGCAAGTGCGCGTTGCCAACGTCACCGCGGGCAACATCAATCCAGGATCGCAGTCGTTCCGGTTCTCGCTACAACATGATCTCGGCGCGCCTGAATACGTGCTCACCTATCCGGTGACGGTCGCCGCATCGAGTGACGGCGCGGTGACCGTGCTGTCAGCCGGCAAGGTCAATCAGCGGCTACTCAAGGTGCACGGCGCGCCGCCCACCGCGGCGACCGCCGATCAGATCCATGCGTTGCTCAATCGTCCGATTATCCCGGTCGACGGCACGCAACTCGCCAAGATCGACAACCCGCAGGCCTGATCGCGCTCAGCGCCTCACCACGCCCCCACCCCACCCCTACGCACTGAGCTAACCCCAATGAGCGACAAGTCAACCATTGCACTGATCGACATGTACCTGGAGGATGCGTCTACACCGCCGTTCCTCTCGGGCTTCTTTCGATCGCCGCCTCAAAACTTCCACACCACCGAGGATATCGAGATCGACATTCAGCGCGACACCGAGGAGGTCGCGATCGTCATCAACGATCTCAGCCTGCCCCCGAATCACAACGAAAATTCGTTGTACACCAACAAGCGCCTGAAGCCGCCGATCTACGATGAGGAGGGATCGGTCACGTCGTTTGACATGATCCAGCGGCAGCCGGGGCAGAACCCCTTTCAAAATCCGAACTACGCCGCGAACGCGGTGCAGCAGAGTTTCGCGATCTTCCGCAAGCTCGAGAGCAAGATCCGTCGCGCGATCGAGCTCCAGGCCTCGCAAGTTCTGCAAACCGGATCGCTCTCGCTGATCAACAAAGCGGGAGTCGTGGTCTACACGATCAATTTCTCCCCGAAGTCGACGCACTTCACCACGCCGACGGCATGGGCCGCGGACGGATCGACGGGCGATCCGTTGGCGAACATCGAGTCGCTCGCGACGATCATCCGGCGCGACGGCAAGCGCGAGCCGAACAAACTGATCTTTGGGCTCGGAGCGTACGCGCGATTCCTCGCGAATACCAAGGTAGCGGCCCGGCTGCTGCAAACCCGCGGGCAGCTCATCGAGGCCGCTCCGCAGGCGCGCGGCGCGGGCGCGACGTTTCAAGGATGGGTGTGGGCCGGCCACTACCGCTTTGAAATGTGGACGTACGACGGGTTCTATATGCACCCGCAAACCGCGGCCTTCACTCCGTTCGTGGGTGACAGCAAGGTGATCATGCTGGGCGACGGCCGGCTCGATCTCACCTACGGCGCGATCCCGATGATCGTGGCGCCGGATCAGCGGGCGTTGCCGTTCCTGCCGCCCCGCATTTCGAGCTCGGGCGCAGGCCTCGATCTCACCACGAACGCATGGGTAACCCCGGACGGCAAGCGCGTGATGGTATCGGCGGGCACGCGCCCGCTCACCATTCCGACGGCGATCGACACCTTCGGTTGCATCACCGCGTTCTGAGATGGGCTTACGAGAGCAAGCCAAGCTCGACGCGCGCGCGATCCTCGAGGACGCCTCGGGGTTCGCGTGGCCCGTGACCTTGACCTCGCCGCTCGGCGCGGTCACGGCGCTGCTCGGGTTCACGACGGACGTTGCCCAGACCATCGATCCGGACACGGGTCAAGCGGTGGCTGGGCAACGGGCGTCGTTTACCGTCGCGCGGGCGTCGCTGCCCTCGCTGCCCGAGGGCGTCGCCGAGAGCAACCGCAAACCGTGGCTCGCGACCTTTGCCGATAGCGAGGGCGTGATCGCGACGTGGAAAGTTTCCGATGTGATGCCCGACGCGGCCGCCGGCGTCGTGGTGCTCATCCTCGAGAAGTATGCCAGCGCTGATCCCTGAGCTGATCACCAAGGTAGACAACGTCGAGATCATCCGCGATCAGATCGCGGCGATCCTCGCCGTCGAGCTCGCGAACCAAGCGCTGCTCGCGGGAGAACCGCGACCGGCGGTATTCATCGAGCGGAGCAACCCGTGGGGGCAATTCCTCGCAACGACGTCGACCGCCCCGCAGTCGCTGATCAACGTCTGGTGGGATAGCTCGACGTTTGATGCCGCGACGAGCAACGTCGTTGAGCGGCAAAAGTCTGAGACGGTTTTCAATATCGATTGCTACGGCTACGCGGTGAGCAAAGACGACGGCGCGACGGGGCACTTGCCCGCCGATGAGATGGCGGCGCGCGAAGCACAGCGCGCGGTGAGGCTCGCGCGGAACATCCTGATGGCAGGTGTCTACACGTACCTCGGCCTGCGCGGGCTGGTCTGGAAGAGATTCCCGCAAACGATCAGCATGTTTCAGCCGCAGATCGACGGCAACAAAGCCGCGCAACGGATCGTCGCCGGGCGCCTCGCGCTCCAGGTGCATTTCAATGAGTTCTCGCCGCAGTACGTCGGCGAGGTGCTCGAGACCCTCATGCTTGAAGTTCTCCGGAGCGGGACGGGCGCGCTGCTCCTCCGCGCGGAATATCCAAACCCCACCCCATAGGAAACCCCACCCATGTCCGTAACCGCATCGGCCGTCGCTCGCGTCCTCGGCATCGACACTTTTTTCAAGGATCTCAGGGGCGGCGCCGCGCAGTCGTTGCCGCAGCAAATCGCCCTGCTCGCGCAGGGTAACAGCGCCTCGGTCGGCTACTCGCTGCTCGCTCGGCGCGTGCTCAGCGCCGCCGAGGCCGCCTCGGTCTATGGCTTCGGCTCGCCGATCCACCTCGGCATGCTGGAGCTGCTGCCGCCCACCGGGGGCGGCGTCGGCAGCATTCCCGTTTGGGTCCTGCCGCTCAATGACGACGGCGCCGGCGTCGCCGCGGTGGGCACGATCACGCCCGCCGGCGCCGCGGCCGCGACCGCGAACTACGTCGTACGGATCGCCGGCATCCTGAGCGCGCCTTTCACGGTCACGGCCGCCGATACCGTCGCGACGCAGGTCGCCGCGCTCGTCGCTGCGGTCAATGCCGTCCTCTCGCTGCCGGTGATCGCAACCAATACCGGGCCCGGCACCGCGTGCACGCTCACCGCCAAATGGAAGGGCGCGACCGGCAACGAATTGAAAGTGGAGGTCCTCGACTCCCTCGGGGTTTCCGCCGGCGCGCTGTTTACGATCGTGAACCCCGCGACGGGCGCGACCGATCCATCGGTGACGACGGCCCTCGCCGGCATCGGGCCCGAATGGATCACGATCCTTGTCAACTCGTTCCACGGCACCAATACCACCGTGCTCGGCGCGATCCAAACCAAGGGCGAGGCGCGATGGGATCAGCAAGTGCGCCGCCCGTTCGTGGCGATTTGCGGCAACGATGAATCCACGTTTGCGACCGCGACGGCAACGACCGCAGCGCGCAAGACGGACCGCATCAATGTGCAGGTCGTCTCGCCGGGCTCGGTGCACTTGCCCGTTCAAATCGCGGCCGCGCAGGCGCGCGAGATCGCCAAGGTCGCGGACGACAATCCGCCGACGGACTACGGCAGCCGCAAGGTAACGACGCTGATCCCCGGCGCCGCCTCGCTCCAGTGGGATTACGCGACGCGAGACGCGGCGGTGAAAGCGGGGTGCTCGACGATCGAGGTCAAAAACGGCGTCGTTTGCCTCAGTGACATCGTCACGATGTACCACCCGGACGGCGAGGTTCCGCCCGCGTATCGCTACGTGGTCGACATCATGAAGATCATGACGATCATCTACAACATCGACCTCGAATTCGCGCAACCCGAATGGGATGGCGCGCCGCTGATCCCCGACGGTCAGCCCACGGTCAACCCGAACGCGCGCCGCCCGAGCTCGGCCAAGTCGGCGCTGTTTCGCATCATCGACGGGCTCGCGCTCGAGGCGATCATCAGCGATCCCGCTGCCGCGAAAGCCGCGACCACCGCGAACATCAATGCGACGAACCCCAAGCGCCTCGACTTGAGCACGACGGTGCAGCTCTCGGGAAATACCAACATCATCTCGATCGATCTGAACTTTGGTTTCTTCTTCGGCTCGGCCGTCGCCGCCTGAGCCTCGCGCCCCCGGTCCGTCAAATCCCGCAAGTTTCATAAGGAGCAGCAGCCATGCCCGCAGTAGGTGGATCCATCCAATCGCTCACGATCCGTGGGCGGATTTTCCCAGTCGCCTCGGATGCCGAGGCAAACAAAAAGCTCGGTGGCTTCGAGAACGAGGTGCAAGCCAACGGCGACGCGACCGCGCGCAAGATCATGACCCGGGTTCCCTGGGCGATCGACGGGCTCCAGGTGGAGATCAACGACGATCGCGGCGATCAGGAATTTCTACAAGAGATTGCCGATAGCCTCGACTTTGTCTCGATGGAAATGGAGCTCGCGAGCGGCACCATTTACGCGGGCACGGGCACGGTCACCGATGAGATCCAGGCGAGCAGCCAGAACGCGACGGCGACGATCAAGATCGGCGGTCCGGGCAAGCTCGAGGCGCAGTAAGCGCCCCCATCACCAGCCGGGCGAGCTCGCGCTCGCTCGGCCCCCAAGCAAACAGGAAAGCATTCGAGTAACGGATATGACCGAGTCAAAATTCAAGGTGGCCGAGGAGGTCGCTACGGCCGAGTTCGAGCGGATGTGCAAAGCGATGCGCATCGAGCAGGACCTCGCCGAGCTCGACGAGGAGGAGCTCGCCGGCTGGAAAGCGCTGTGCGATCCGATCGTCAAAGACATCATGCGCGGGCAGCTCGTGATCAATGCCGAGGGCCTCGCGGTCTACACGCCGATCGGAGGAAAGGCGCTCACCTTCAATGCACCCACGGGCGCGACGCTCATGGCGCTCGAGACGTACGGCAAGGGCAAAGACGTTTCCAATATGATGGCCTCGATCGCCGACATGACGGGCACCGGCAAAGGTGAGTTGTCGCGGCTTCCCGCGCGCGACGTCCAAGCGTGCGGGAGACTCGCGCGGCTTTTTTTGGCGGACCAGTAATCGATCGAATCGTGCGCAACGGCGCCGACGCGCGGCTCTCGAGCGCCGGGGCCACCTACCGGGAAATGCTGCTCCAGATCGCCCGCGACTATCCCGGGCTTCCCGACGCGCGCACGCTCTCGATCGGTGAGATCGTTTTCTTCTATGACGGGTTGAGGCCGGAGCTGCATAAGCACACGCGCCCCGCGCCTGCGCCGAGCTCGGGCAAACCTAGCAAGTCTCGCAAGCACAAATAGATGGCTGGAAAAAAGTTCTCGATCGAGGCGGTATTCAGTGCGCTCGACAAGATCAGCGCGCCCATCGCCAAGATCAAAACAAAGCTCGCGGGCCTCGGCAAGGGCGCGAGCAGTGCCTTGCGAGGGGCGAACACCGCGGTAGACGCGAGCATCGCGGGCATGGGCAAGTTCAGCAACGCGATCGGCGTTGCGAGCGCGGTGAGTGTCGCGGGCCTCGGCCTCGCCTTGAAGGATACGATCGAGGAGGGCGCCAATTTCGAGCGGACGATGGTATTCGCCGCGGCGCAATTCCCCGGCATGATCAAACAGGGCACGAAGGAATTCGACGCCCTCGGCGCGGCCGCGCGCAGGGTCGGCGATGAGACCGAGTTCTCGGCGCAGGACGCCGCCGAGGGCCTCACGCTGCTCGCGACCGCGGGGCTTTCGGCGGAGGCCGCGATCGCCGCGCTGCCCAAGGTCGTCAATTTCGCGACCGCGAGCAAAGTGGAGTTCGCGCGCGCGAGCGACATTGCCAACGACGCGATGGGTGCCTTCAGCCTCACGTCCAAGGATGCGACGAAAAACGCCGCGAACATGTCGCGCGTGATGGATGTGCTCACGCGCGCTGCGGCCGACTCCACAACCAACGTCGAGGAATTGTTCGAGGCGGTCAAGGTCGGCGGCCCGCTGGCAAAGACGGCGGGCGTTTCGCTCGAGCAATTCGTCGCGTACACCGAGACGCTCGCGAGCACCGGCATCAAGGGCGCCGAGGCGGGCACGGCGATCCGGAACATGTTCCTCGAGCTCGGGTCACCGAGCACCGCCGCAGCGAAAGGAATGGCAACTCTCGGGGTCAAGCTCGCCAAGACAAAGACGGGCGCGATCGACATGACGGCGACGATCGAGCGCTTCTCGAAAGCCACCGGCAAAATGACAAAGGCGCAGAAGATCCAGGCGCTCGGCGCCGTCTTTGGAGCGCGCACGATCGGGCCCTTCATCGCGCTCATGGATGCGGGCGCGGGCAAGATCGGCGAGTACAAAACAGCGCTCGAGGGCGCCGCCGGCACGACCGAGGGAATGGCCAAGCTGCTCAGCGCCGACATGCTCGGATCGCTGCGGAATTTCTCCTCGCTGATCGACGGGGTAAAGCTCGATGTATTCACGGCGATCCGCCCGATCCTGATGGATCTGGTCAAGGCGACGAGCGAATGGGTGACGGCAAATCGCGAGCTGATCAAAACGAAAGCCGCCGAGTGGCTCGGCGCGTTCCGCGATAACCTGCCGGTGATTTGGGATTGGACGGTGAGGATCGCGACGGCCTTTGCCGGATGGCTGGCGTTTGCCGCGACGGTCAAGGCGATCAACGTTGCGATCCTCGCGTACCGTGGCGCCGCGCTGCTCGCCGCGGGCGCGACTTGGCTGTGGAACGCCGCTGCCGGGGCGAATGTTTTCTGGACGGCCCGGCTAGTGGTCGAGATCGCCGCGTACCGGATTGCCCTCGTCGCCTCGCGCGTGGCAACGGTCGCCGGTACCGCGGCGGCCTGGCTCTACAACGCCGCGATCACCGCCGGGCGGATCGGCACCACGCGATTTACGGTCGCGAGCGTGGCGAGCAAGGTCGCGCAACTCGCGGGGCAAGTGGTGACCGCCGCAGTGACCGCTACGACGTGGATCTATCACGGCGCCGTGACCGCGGTGCGCTTGGCGACCACTGGATTTACGGTGGCCACGGTCGCGAGCAGGGTCGCGCAACTCGCATCGCAAGCGGCGACGGTGATCGCCTCGGTCGCCCAGGGCGTTTACGCGGGCGTGCTCGGTGTGAGCTCGGGCGCGCTCGGCGCTTTCAGCGTTGCAGCGTACGCGAGCGTCACCGCGATCGCGGCGCAGGCCGCAGCGCTCGCCCCCTTCATCATCACGATCGGCGCTGCCGCGGCCGCCGTTGCCGCCCTCGCGTTCGCGTGGGATCAGTTGAGCAAGCTGAGCGGCGAGCTCTCGGGCTCGGGCGGTATCCTCGGGACGGCGAGCAAGATGATCGACATGGGCACGTTTGATCCGTTCGCGGCGCATGATGCCGCGATGAATGAGCAGGCGGCCAAGGATCGCGAGGCGCGCAACGCGCCGCAGGTCGTCTCGCCGCAGGCGCGCGCCGCAGCCGAAACCGCCGAGGCCACGGCAAGCGCGAGCGTCAACGGCACGATCACCGTGGCGCCGGCGCCCGGTGCAAAGGCGACGGTGCAAAGTAAATCGGGCGCGGTGCCGCTGCGCGTGAAACCCTCGGGGGCGTTTCCGTGACCTGGATCGATCGGCTCGCCGAGGCCGCGTACACCTCGCCGAAAGGCACGCGACAAACGTTCCTGTTCGAGGACGTTTCGAGGGAAGTCGAGAAGCGCACCGCGGCCTTCATGTTTCCAGGCATCGACGGCACCTATGTGCAGGACAACGGGCACACCGAGCGGCGCTATCCGTTGCGCTGCATTTTCACGGGCGCCGATTGCGATCAGGCCGCGGAGGCATTCGAGGCGCTGCTGCTCGAGCGCGGGCAAGGCGCCCTCGAACATCCGCTCTATGGCAAAAGGAACGTCGTTCCCTTCGGCACGATCACCCGCCGTGACGACCTGATGAGCGCCGCCAATCAGGCGATCGTGGAAGTGACGTTCTGGAGCACGATCGGCGCCGTGTATCCGTCGAGCGGTTTCAGTGCAAAGGGCGCGCTCGTCCAGTCGCTCGGCAAGTCATCCGAGAAACTATCGCAGTCGTTCTCGAAAGGGATGAAACTCAACACCGAGGCGCGGCGCGCAGCGTCTAAGCTCTCGGTGCGCGAGGCGCTGCGGAACGTGCAGGCCGCGCTACAAAGCGTCGCCTCCGCGAGCGATGCGGTAAACCGCGAGTTCCGGCAGCTGCAAAGCGATATCAATTTCGGGATCGATGTTCTGATCGGTCAACCGTTGCTCCTCGCGCGGCAGCTCATGAACCTCGCGACCCTGCCCGCGCGCGCGCTCGCGGGTATCGCCTCGCGGCTCGAGGCGTATGCGAATCTACTCGATCGCATGGTGGCCTCGTCGAGGACCTCGCCCGCCGACGTCTCGGTGATCCCAGCGCTGCGCGTGCGAAAGCAAAACGAGTTCACGTTGTCCAGCCTGCTCGCCTCGGCCGCGGTCACGGGCTCGGTGAGCTCGGTGAATGAGAATACTTTCCTGGCCAAGCCCGAGGCGATCGCCGCGGCCGAGGCGATCATTGCGCAATCGGAAACGCTGACCGCCTGGAGTGATGAGCGGTACGACGATCAGGAACAAATCGACGTCGGCGAGGGCTACCAAGCGTTGCAGGAAACGACCGCGCTCGCGGTGGGGTTCCTCGTCGAGATCAGTTTCTCGCTCGTGCCCGAGCGCGCGATCGTACTCGATCGCCCGCGCAACATCGTCGAGCTCGCCGCCGAGATCTACGGGTCGACCGATGATCGACTCGACTTTTTGATCACGACAAACAAGCTGACCGGATCCGGGATCATCGAGCTGCCGCGAGGGCGGCGCATTGTCTACTATGCCTGAGAAGGTCGCGGTCAAGCACAGCGACGGGCGCCGGTTCGGCGAGTGGTCGGAGCTCGATCTCTCGATCGGGATCGATAGCTACCGATGCGCGTCGCTCAGTGGCCCGTGGGATCCGGAGCGCAAGGAAATGCGCTCGGCGTTCGAGCCGCTCGCGTTCCCATCGGTCACCGTCGAGATCGGCGACGAGCTGTTTCTAACGGGGCACGTGCAAGACGTCGCGCCGGTGGTCGACGCCGATCAATCGGTGGTCGGCATCACCGCCTATTCAAACGCCTACTGGCTCACCGAGATCTGTGCGCCCGCCGATGAGCCCCCGTACGAATTCAACGGCCTCGATCTCAAACAGATCGCGTTCGTGGTCGCGGGGCATTCGCTCGGCCTGGTTGTCAACCTCGACGGCTCGCCCGGCGCCAAGTTTCACCGCGTCAAGTGCGAGCGCGATGCCGAGCTGCATGGGTTCCTCGCCGAGCTCGCGCTCCAGCGGGGTTTCGTGGTGACCGATACGGCGAGCGGCGATCTGCTGTTTCGAAGCGAGGGCCCGACGGGCTCGCCCGTCGCGCGGCTCGCGGGGCAGCCGCTCGGCAAAGTGTCGGCGCAATTCCAGCCGGGCCGGTGGTTCTCGCACATCACGGGGCGCGCGTGCAAACGCGCCGGCACGCAAGAGGGATCGAAGTACACGCAAATAAACAAGCTCTATCGGTCGTCCTTTCCGCGACACAATTGCGCGAGCGTCGGTGACACCGGATCGGCGGACGTGCCTCGCGCCACGAAAGCCATGGTGGGGCGCATGGTCGCGAGCGTCGCGACGTACACCGTCGAGGACCTGCCGACGTGGCGCGATCCATCGGGCAAACTGTGGCGACCCAACACCACGATCACGCTCACCGCGCCGGGCGCGATGATCTACAAAGAGACCGAGCTGCTCATCCGATCCATTCGATTCAAGCAACGCGGCGACGTTGAAACCGCGACCCTCGAGCTCGTGCTGCCCGGCTCGTTCGGCGGGACGCAACCGAAAGCGCTGCCGTGGGATTCCTAGCAACGGTGGTCGAGTTCCTCCGGAGCAGCGATCAGGGCACCCCTACGCCCGAGGTCAAGCTCGACCTCGGCGGCGAGGACACCGTTACCGGTTACCACTTCTCGCCCGCCGGCACCGATGCGCCCCCGAGGCCCGGCGACGTTGCCTATCTGGGCGAGGACCTCGGCGCCGGCAACGCGCAGGCCGTCGGTTACCAGGATCCAATCAATGCGGGCGTCGCCGCCGCGGGCGAGCACCGCGTCTATTCGCGCGACGCGGACGGCGCGCCCATCGCGGAGCTATGGCTCAAGGCCGACGGCTCGATCCTCGTGCGCAGCGTCGCCGGGGGCAGCTCCGCCGAGCTCGCCGCCGACGGGGCGATCACGCTCACCACGCCGCAGGGCTCCGCAGCGCTCGCCGCCGACGGGGCGATCACGCTCACCACGCCGCAGGGCTCCGCGGCGTTCGGCGCCGACGGGGCGATCACGCTCACCACGCCGCAGAGTTCCGCGGCGTTCGGCGCCGACGGGGCGATCGACCTGAGCAACGCCCTCGGCGGTGTCGCGATCGACGCCGCCGGAAACGTCGTTGCGACAACGCCCCTCGGGACATTCGGCGCCGGCACGCACACGCATGCCTCGCCCTTTGGCCCCACCGGGCCGCCGATCCCCGGCACGTGACCTTTAGCCCGCTGCGGATCTTCTCACGGTTTCTGTAGTTTCGAATGCCGCTCAACCCCGCATCCCTGCAAAGCTCGCTCGAGGCGCTGTTCGCGGATCCCCCCCTCGCGCGCGCGGATTGCGCGCAGGCCTGGGCGGACGCGATCAACGGCTACGCCGCCGGCATCGTGCCCCCCTCAACGACGGTCGCGGCCGGTATCCCCACGCTCGCGAGCGCGCTCGCGAGCGCGTTCGCGGCGCCCGCGGCGGCCTCGCCCTTCGACGCGGCGTTCGCGGCCTTTGCGGTGACCGTCGCCGGCGGCATGCTGCCCGCCTTTACCGGCGTGCCCCCCGCGGCGCCGCTCAACATCGCATCGTTACTCGCCGGCAGCCAACCGACGCATGCCGCCGCGGCCGCCGCGTTCGCGTCGCTGATCGACGCCTGGTTTCGCACGGGCCTCGGCACGCTCGTCGCACCGCCATTCACGGTCGTTCCCTGGAGCTGAGATGTGACGGACGTCCTACTACGGCAAACCAACGACGGCGGCGACGTCACGATCGAGAACGGCCTGCTCCTCATGAGCGAGGGCCTCGAGACGTCCGCCTATCTGTCGCTGTTCGGAGGGAACGAGGACGATCCCGCGGCGACCGACACCGCCCAGCAATGGTGGGGCAACCTACTCGAGGACGAGCCCGAGCGCGCGTACCGCAGCGAGACTCAATTCCTGGTGGCCTCGCTGCCCGCGGTACCCTTCAACCTGCGGCGCATCGAGCAGGCGGCAGCGCGAGATCTCCAGTGGATGATCGACACCGGCGTCGCGCAAAGCGTCACCGTCGAGGCCACGATCCCAAACGTGAATCGCGTGCTCATCGGCCTCGTGATCATCACGGCGACCGAGCAACGCATCGAGCTTTTTTTCGGATGAGGCAAGTAGCATGGCTCTCGTAACACCCACGACGGCAGCGGTCGCAAGCAACGTGATCGGGCAGCTCGAGACGGCGATCTCGCAAACGATCCCGCTGCTGCCCAAATCATTCAGCCGCGTTCTGGCCAAGGTGATCGCGGCCGTCTACATCGTCCTATACAAATACGCTGGGTTCTCGCTGCTCCAGCAATTCGTGAGCACGGCCTCCTTCGAGGAGACCGAGGTCAACGGGACGATCCTCCGCCCCCTCGTCGAGTGGGGCAGGCTCGTGGGAGTGGGCGATCCTCGCGCCGCGACCCAAGCGCAACTCACACTCCAGGTCACGGTCCTCGTTCAGGTCGGATCCCTGCCGAGCGGAACGCAGCTGCTCTATGCCCCGACGGGCGTTGTCTATCTCACCGCGGCCGCGGTACCGCTCGCGGCGCCGACGGTCATAGTCACCGCGATCGCGAGCTCGGATCAGGACGACGGCGACGGCTCGGGCACGGTCGGCAACCTGGAGCCGGGGCAAATCCTTCAGTTTGCGAGCTCGCCGCCAAACGTCGCGACGAATGCAACCGTGACCGGCTCGGCCGTCGTGGGCGCCGAGGGCGAAACCGAGGAGGCCTATCGCGCGCGCGTGCTGCGGCGATGCCAACGAAAGCCGCAGGGCGGCGCGTATGCGGACTATCAAGCGTGGGGCACCGAGGTCGCCGGTATCCGCAATGTGTTTCCCTACACGGGCGCGCCGGGCGAGGTCGATGTGTACGTCGAGGCCGAGGCCGGGCCCGACGGGATCCCGGACCTATCGCAACTCGACGAGGTGAGCGACTTCATCGAGTTCGATCCGAACGAGGCGCCCTCGCCGACGGGCCTCGCGAACCGGCGCCCGGCAAACGCGGCAGTCAATGTGCTGCCGATCACGCGCGCTGATTTCGACGTGGATATCAACGGGTTTGAGGCATCCGATCCGCCGACGGTGCTCGCCTCGATCGAGGTCGGGCTCGACGAGTTCCTGCGCGCGCGCGAGCCGTACATCGTTGGCTTGTCATCGCTGCCCCGGCTCGATCGAATCACGCAAGGCGCGATCGCCGGCGTGGTGCAAGAGATCGCCGAGGCCAACGGCGCAAGCGTCGCGGCCGTCACGCTGCGGCGCGGCGTCATCACGATCGCTCAATACACATTGGCGCGCGGCGAGCTCGCAAAGCTCGGCACGCTCAACTCGCTCTAAAAGGAACCTCCCTCAAATGGCCCTCGTCCCGAGCTCCAGATACCCAGGCCAAACCGATAGCGCGGCCGTCTATCCGCACGGCAAGGCGCGCAACGCAGGCTCCTTCCAAGACGGTACCGGAACGCCCCTAGAAAAGGACTGGCTCAACGATCTGTGGGGCTTTCTACAGGCGCTGCTCACCAATGCCAAGATCACGCCCAGCGGTTCACCCGATGAGGTCGGCGCGAGCCAATACCTGGAGGCGGTGCAGTACGCGGCGAACGCCGCGAGCGAGCGCACCGTGCTCGGAACTTGGACGACGCTCGCGGGCGCCTTCAGTCAATCGCAAAGCGACGTCCTTTGGAGCGACGATCTCGAGCTGTTTGTCACCGTCGGAGCCTCGAGCACAGCCTACACGTCGCCGGACGCGATCAACTGGACGAGCCGCGCCCCCGGCGCAAACGTAACGGCGCTTGCGGCGAGCTCTAGCCTGGGCATTGTCGCCGTCGGAAATACCGGGGCGGTGACGCACTCGACGGACGCGGTCACGTGGGCGGCGCAAACGAGCGGCACGGTTGAAAGTCTGCAAGGTGTGGCGGTGCACGGCGCCCTATTCATTGCGGTCGGCAACGCGGGAACGATCATCACCTCCCCGGACGGCGCCGCCTGGACGGCGCGCACCTCGGGGGTTGCCGTGCAATTGCTCGGGGTCGGAACCGACGGAACGCTCGCCGTCGTTGTCGGCGCCTCCGGAACGATCTTGACCTCGCCCGACGGCATTACGTGGACCGCTCAGACGAGCGGCGTCGCGGTGTCGCTGGGCGACGTCGTTTGGAACGGCTCGCTATTCATCGTTGCCGGCTCCTCCGGAACGATCTTGACGTCGCCCGACGGCATCACGTGGACCGCTCAGACAAGCGGCTTTGGTGGCCCTTTCTTCGGCCTCGACGTCACCGATAACTATGTCCTCGCCCTCGGCAACGGCGGCGAGCTGTTCGCGTCGCGCGACGGCATCACGTGGCTCGAGGTAAAGCACGGCATCACCGCCGGCCTCGGCGATCGCGCGTTGGCGTGGAATGGCGCGGTCGCTGTAGTGGTCGGCGACGGCGAGGAAAACCGCTCGGCGGCGAGGTTGCCCCTGTAGTGTTTAGTACCTTCCAGCATCTATTGCCGCGCGCGCTCGCGTGGCGCACCACGGTCGCGACGAACCTTCGGCGGTACGTCGAGGGCCTCGCGGCCTTTGCTGCCGACGTCCGCGAATTCATCGACCTCGTTTATCTCGATCTGTTTCCGCCAACGACGCGCGAGCTGTCCACATGGGAAACGCAATTTGCGATCGCCGGCACGGGCGACGATGCGTCGCGCCGGCTGCGCCTCGCCGCAGCGTGGGCCGCGCAGGGCGGGCAGTCGCCGGATTATATCCAAAGCATCTTGCACGCCGCGGGATTCACCGAGGTTTACATTTACGAATGGTGGGGCGTGAGCACCGGGCCCGCATGGATCCCGCTCGATCCCCGCAACTACACCACGCAACCGGTCGTAGGGTTCTATCAGTGCGAGGGCTCCTCGCCGTGGGAGTGTTTCGACCCTGCGCCGGGCGAGCCGCTCGCCGCGCATTGTGATGATACGTTGGCGAACGAGCCCGGCTACATCGTCAATCTGGATCTCACGCGCCGAGCGCCGCCGGCGGTACCGGATGATCCCGCGCGGTGGCCCTACTTTCTGTATTTCGCGGGCGAGGTGTTTCCCGATCTCGCGCCCGTCGATGCGGCGCGCGTTGACGAATTGAAGGAGCTGATCCTTCGGATTGCCCCCGCGCAGCAATGGATCGTTTTGATGATCGATCCCATCGAGGCGATCGAGGCAGCCGGCGAGGGCTTCGGGACGGCGCCGATGGGCACAACGGAAGTAGGAGCGTAAGACAATGGTAGCTCGGATCAAGATCAGCCAAGCGGGGCTCGCCGCCGGCGTCGCCGGTGTGTCGCGAACCGACGGGCTCGCGACCGGCGCGCTCGTGACGATCGAGGACGTGAGCGGCGCGGGCCTCAGTACGTTTCATTTGTTGTGGGTGCCCGTCGAGGACACCACCGCCGAGGCCTCGCTCGCCGCGACGGGCGATCCGGATATCTGGACATTTTCGCCCATGGCTGCGGCGTATGGCAGCTATGAAATCGAGCTCCGCGAAAGCGGCGTGCCCGTCGAGCGTCGAATCTTTGGCATCCGAACGCCCGCGAATCAGTTGCTCATCCCCGCGCTCAACGAACGGGCGAGCCGGCACGCAAACCTAGACAACGACGGCGCCGATCAGATCGCGCTATCGGAAAACAACGCGATCGACTTCCCGCTCGTGGTGCTCAACTCGTTCGCTTACGCCGGCTGGTGGCGCTCGCTGTATGAGCTCTATCGGATCGTCGAGTTCGGGCTCGGCAGCATTGCCAATAACGCGGTGACCAATGCGAAGCTCGCGAAGATGGCCGCCAATACGGTGAAGGTCAATGCGACGCCCGCCCTCGCCGACGCGCAGGATCTAACCCTTGCCGCGAACACCGTGCTCGGCCGGGTCGGCGGCAACATCGTCGCGGCCGCGCTGGTCAACGCACAGATCGACGCGGCCGCCGCAATCGCGCTCAGCAAGCTCGCAACCCAAGCGGCCAATACCATCCTCGCGAACGCGACGGCGGGCGCCGCGGTGCCGACCGCCGTTGCCCTCGCCACGAACGAGATCCTGCTACGCGCGGGGGGCAACGTCGCGGCTCTCGCCGTGGCTGCAAACACCGTGCTCGGCCGGGTCGGCGGTGACATTGTCGCGGCGGCGATCGTCAATGCACAGATCGACGCGGCGGCAGCGATCGCGCTCAGCAAGCTCGCAACCCAAGCGGCCAATACCATCCTCGCGAACGCGACGGCCGGCGTCGCGGTGCCGACCGCCGTTGCCCTCGCCACCAATGAGATCCTCCTACGAGCGGGGGGCAACGTCGCGGCTCTCGCCGTGGGCGCGAATACCGTGCTCGGCCGGGTCGCTGGCAACATCGTCGCGGCGGCGATCGTCAATGCACAGATCGACGCGGCGGCAGCGATCGCGCTCAGCAAGCTCGCAACCCAAGCGGCAAACACCGTCGTAGCGAACGTGACCAGCGGCGTCGCGGTGCCAACGGCGCACGCCGCGGCCGCGGATGAAGTGTTACAGCGCGTCGGCAGCGCCGATATGGCGTTCTCGCCCCCCCGTACCGGGCTCGCCACACAGCTGACGGCAGCCGTGGTGAGCGCGGCGACGACGTCCCTCGCTACGACGGCAACCCGGACGATCGCAGCCAATACGCTGGTCGCCGGCTCGCGTTGGCGCGTCGAGTTCACTCACCAATTCATCCGCGGCGCGACGGCGACCGCGCTCGATTTGCGCTGCTACTTCGGACTAAACGCGGGCGTCGGTCTGACAACGACGTTCACCTCGCCCACGGTCGCCGGCACCTACTATCTCCGGACCGTGGTCGAGTTCACGATCTTGACCGTCGGCGCCGGCGGGACGGCAATGGCGACGATCCAGTCGTGGGGCAACGCCTTCACCGGCGGAGCAACTCGGTTCGAGGCCGCGGTCAATCTCGCCCTCGCGATCAACACCACGACTTCAAACACGATCAGCGGCGCAGCAGACATGAGCGTGGGCGTCGCGGCGACGTCGATCACCGCGACCGGCGGCAACGTCGAGCGAGTGAGCTGATCAAATGACCTCGGCGAATTTCCAGCGAGCGATCCCGATCCTGCTCGAGGAGGAGGGCGGACTGGCGGACGACCCAAACGATCCGGGGGGCCTCACCAAATACGGGATCTCTCAGCGGTCCTATCCGGGCGTGGATATTCGGGCGCTCACGCCCGAGGCCGCGACGGCGATCTACGCGCGCGACTGGTGGCCCGCCTGCGGCGCTGACCGCCTGCCTTGGCCGCTCTGCCTGTTTGTTTTCGATCACGCGGTCAATGCGGGCAGGGTCAGCGCGATCAAGTGTTTGCAGCGAGCCGCGCACGTGGGCGCGGACGGCAAGCTAGGACCGCTCTCGCTCGGCGCCGTGCAAGCGGCGAACCTGCGCCTGCTCTGCAGGCAATTCAACGTCGAGCGCTGCCGCTACTACATGAGCCTCGACGGGTTCGAGCACCACGGGCTCGGATGGATCGGGCGCGTCGCGAGCGTCGCGTTCAAGGCCGGCTGGGTTTCGTGACGACGGCATGGCGCACGGATGCCGACCGAGGCATTTAGTCACGCGCCCCGTAGGGTGAGACGAAGCGGAATGCAACACCGCGCGACTCGGTCCACACTTGGGCATGTCGGCGGAACTAGTTCTCGGCGGCGTAACTCTCTGCTCGCTCGGTGTGAGCGTCTGGCTCGAGCACCGATTCGCTCGGCGCGAGTCGTCGCTGCGCGTCAAGCTTGGCGCCAGCCGCACCTCGCTCGAGGCCGTCGAGGCCGAACGCGATCACATGCGACGGCAATTCAACGCTCAGGCCGTCGAGCTCGCGCGGTACCGCGGCTCGCTCCCCGCCCAACACCGGCTGACCCGGGTGTTTACCGGTCTGCCCCGGCCGCCCGAGGACGAGGGCGAGTAACAGGCTTGACGGCGAGGCCGGTCCGGCCGCATCATTCGCCCTCGTGTGACTCGCGAAACCTAACGCCGCGAGCGGCCGCCCCCCACGGCCCTCGCGGCGCCTTCCTTTTGTGCGTTCGTTTGCCGGCGCTGCCGCCGTGCCCCATGCTTGCGAGCATGCGGAACCCAAAGGACCCGCCCACGCTGCCGCCCCCCGTGCCGCGCGAGCCGTTCCTGCTGCTGCGCACGCCGCCCTCGGGCACGCAGCTCGGCCTCGCGTCGCCGTCGGCGCTGCCCCCTCGCGCGAGCGCGCCTGCGCCCGCCCAGGCGCCCGCGGCCGCTCCCGCCGAGCCGCGCAGGGTAGACCTCGCGGACCTCGCCAATACGCCCGAGGGCCTGCGCGTCGCCGAGGGCCTGCGCCTGGAGCTCGCGCACTTCCGGCAATGGCTCCCCGGGCAGCTCGTCCAGCTGGAGCGGGGCGCGCGCGCCCGCCGGCGAGCTCGCCGAGGGCAGTGGCTCACCGGCCTCGCCGGCGTCGCCCTGGCGCTGCTCCTCGCCGTGGTGAGCGGGGCGACCGCCCTGCGGTGGCCCGCGTACGGGCGTCTAGTGGCCCGCGCTGCCCCGCTGCCTGCGCCGACCGCGGCCGACCCTCGGCGGTGAGACCGCGCGCCGCGCTCGCGCTGGACGGGGCAGCCTGCGCCGCGGCGGTGGTATGCGTTCCTGCTATCGGGAAATTAAGCCCGGGGCTCCCCGTGCCGTTCCCATGGGGCAATGACTCGGTGGCTCGCCCCCCTCGCCCTCGCGCTCGCCGCCGGGTGTCTGCCCGAGTCGGTTGAGGTTGTGGTTCTCACACCTACAACCCCTGAGATCGAGCAAGTGCTGCTGGCCGCCGATGCGCGATGGGAAGCCGCCGGCGTGGCTCCGGACCGCATCCAAATCGCCCCCGGCGGCGCGCCCGTGCGGCTCGTGCCCGAGCGCTGCGGCTCGATCCTTCCCGGCAAGTGCGTCGCGGAAACGCGCCGTGTGATGCGCGGCCACGCGTTCCGCGGTGTGCGCTGGATCGAGCTCTATGACCTCGATGTAGACGTTGCGGCCCACGAGATGGGACACGCCCTCGGGATCAAGTTCCACATTGATGCGGACGTCGAGAGCTATCCGGACGGTGTCGCTGACTGTGGGACGGACGGCGCCCACCGCCCGCTGATGTGTTCTAGCGCCGGGCCGGCGATCGTCGCGTCTGACCTCGACGCGGCCTGCTCCGCGGGCGCGTGCGAGCGCTTCACCCCCGAGCTTTGACCGATCGCGAGGGCATGCGGTCCGCGCAGGCCGAGCACAGCGCGGGGCGCGCCCAGTAGCAGGGCTCACCGGTGCGGGCGACGCATTGCGAGCAATCCATTTCCGTGCAGTCGCACACCGAGCATTGATCGAGCACCGGATCGATCATCCGGAGCAGCTCGCGAGTCTCGCGCGCCCAGTCGAGCGCGTCGCGTTTGTCGGTCGCTGGATACCGCAAGACGTGCCAGCCGCGCAGCACGGCCGCGCGGTGCTTTTCCAGATCCTTGCGCGCCCCGTCTACCGTTTGATGCCGCCCGGCCTTGTCCGGATTGCCTCGCGCCCGCCCGTCGATCTCGATCGCGATCTTGTAGGGGGCGATCGCGAAGTCGAAACGCCACTTGCGCGATGGGTGGAACACAAACTCGGTGTCGAGGACGACGCCCTGGAGCGGCGGCAGCATGAGCCACGCGAGCTCGAACGCTCGTTCCGCTAGGCTGCGCCGGGCCCGCCCCCGAGGACTCGGCGCCGAACCTTGCCGGCCTTTGCCTCGCACTCCGCGAGCGCTCGCTTTCCCGCCGGCGATGCCGCCCATTCGTCGCGCAGTGCTTGGCACCACCGCGCGAACCGAGTGTCGCGCCTTTCCCAGTCGGACGTCTTGCGCGTGAGCAGGGATCGCACGGCGATTTCCTCGGGCGTCAAATCGTTGAAATGGATCATGCGCGGTCAAGGATCCACACCTCGGTTGCAGTCTGGGCACGGGCCATGGATCGCGCAAATGCCGTCGCCGCTCGCCGGCGGTGCCGGCGGTGCCGGCGCGCCCGGTGCGCTCGCCTCGCGGATGGCCTGAATCGTGGCGGCGGCGCTCGAATAGGTGAGCGTCAAGTGATAGATGTTTCGCAGGCGCGCGCGCAGGTCGCGGCAGCCCTCACACGCGCCGCCGGCGGCGAGCTCGTCGCCGGGCGGCGAGGCCTCGGCGGTAGGCTCGCGGCAGAGTAGCTCGATCCGTTTGGCGATCCGCGAAACCTCGTCGAGGTCGTAGGGGCGCGGCATCGTGGCGCGCTCGCGCACGAGGTTCGCGATCTCGGTGTCGATCTCCGCACGCGTCCGAAGGCGGCGCGCCGCCTTGCACACCGCGTCGAGCGCTCGACAAACGCCCGTTCCCATGGGCTTAGGTCCGGGCCCGGGGGTATGCCAATACGTGACCGACTCGTGAGCGAGTTCCTCGAGCAGCGCGCGCGGTGTGCGGCTCCAGTCGTAGATCTCGGTCACAGTCGCAACCCTCGCGGCGCGCTCGCTTTGCGCCCGCGCTTTGCCGTCGCCTTGCGCTTGCCGGCCTTGCGCTTGGCGGCCTTGTCTTTGCGGATCGAGGCGTCGCGTTCAAAGACGATGTTCTCGAGTACGCTCGGCATCGGATACGCCGCCGGCAACGCCAGGCCGGCGATCGGCGCTGCCCGTGTGTGCTCGACGCGGCACCACCGCTGGACGTCGGCGCGAACCTGTTCGTGCCACGACTTGACTTGTTTGATCGTCGGAACCATCTCGGGAGGGCGCACGCATGCGATCAAGTATCTGAGGTCGACCGGCTCGAGCAGCGGGCCCTCGCCGTGCCGCGGCTCGCCCGTCAACGCGCTCCACGATCCCAGCGGCGGCGCCGGCTGGTCGAGCGCGAGCACGCCTTGCCTCGACTCGAATACTTTCCGAGTTCGGATCTCGCGGCGTATCTCCGCGCTCTCGAGCTCGAGCTTTTTTCTGGCGACGTTGAGCGCGCGGATCTGTTTGCGCTTGTCGCTCACCTCCGCGACGTTCTCGTCGCACTCCGCTTGCAAAGCGAGGTTCAGAGTTTTGCGTTCCTCGATCTCCTCCGGAGTGAGATCGCGTTCGTACATCCCTTGTCCGTCTGTCACTGAATGGCTCCGATCGGTTGTTGTTCCCGAGCTCGCGCGAGCTCTATCCGCGCGGCCTCGGTGAGTGTCATTGCGCGCGCGCGGCGAGCATGCCGCACGAGCATCCCCTTTGCCGCGAGGCGCGATAGATGTTCGTGGATCGCCTGCCGGCTATGCGGGCTGAGGCCGAGGGCGATCGTAAATTCCTGGTAGGTGGGAGGGAACCCGCGCTCGGCGACCGAGCGCTCGATGATCTGCAACATCTCGAGCTGCCGCGGCGACAACGGCGGGACGCCGGCGCGCGCGCCGAGTAGGCCACTCATGGGACAAACTCCCAATCGTTCGAATCGTTGAGGTCGAGATCCTCGACGGCCTCCGCCTCGCCCTCGGGCCCGAGCTCGGCGCGCTCGAGCAGCGCGAGGGCCGCGCCCTCGCCGGCGGGCTCGTTCTCGGTCACGCGGCGCCCCCGATCGCCGCCTGCCGCTGCTCGGCCGCGGTCATGAGCAGCGCCCCGAGGCGGGCCCGTAGGTCGTCCGGGCTGAGGCCCGCGGTGCTCGGATCGTCCGCGAGCTCGACGAGCAACGGCGCCACATCGACGCCATGCTCGAGGGCAAATTCGCGGTGAGCCGGGCACACCTCGACGGGGCGCCCGAGCTCGCTGCCTCGCCCGCGGGGATCTCGGATCGTGCTTGTCAGACTTCGAAGAGATTTTTTAGATGGGTTGGGGAGGGTTGGGCTGGGATGCGCGCTCGCCCGCGTAGGCGCGGGCACGGGCGCGCCCTCGTGCGGGCGCTCGCCCGCGAGGCCGTCCCGTGGGACCGTCTCGCCGGTGTCACGCGAAATGTCACACCCGTCACGTGTGACATGTCCCGCGGTGTCACGTGTGACATGTCCCGCGGCGTCCCCGCCGGCGGTGAGCTCGGCCGATAGGCGCCGGACGGCGGCGAGCTCCAGGCGCTTGCGCTCGCGCTCGTCCTGTTTCCGGAGCCGGGCCTTCTGCCGCCGTAGCTCGATCTCCTCGGGCGCTGCCGAGTGATCGAGATAGTCGTGCAGTTTCCACCCGCCCTCCGCCGGCTCGACGAGGCCCGTGCCGCGCTGCCCCCCGGGCAGCAGCCGGCCGCACTCGATCAACGCCTGGAGCGGCTTGCGCCGCGCAGCGCGAGGCGCTCCAGGCAATGCGTCGAGCTCCTCGTCGGGAACAAACCCCTCGGTGTCGGGATGTAGCGAGCAATAGCGTTTCATTGCCAGCCACATCGCGATCACGTCGTTGCCGCCGAGCTTCACCGCTCGGCACCACTTCTCGCCCCCGACAAATTCCTCTTTGATGAGGATCATTTCGTGCTGCCTCCTTTGCCCGTTGCCTTCCCTTGCACGGGCGACTCGAATCGTTAGCCCGTTGCGGTGATGCGTTCCGGCAAGTGCTCGGCGCAGAACGCGATCGCGTAGCGCGTGGCTTTCTCGCGCCCGAGCTCGGCCTTCATCGGACCGAGGAGCGGATCGCGTTTCATGCGATCAATGATCTTCCCGAGGTTCGCGAGGTCGATTGAATCGAGCTGCACTTGCATGCTCTGCCGCGGGCGCTCCGGAGGCGGGGGATCGACGCAAATGGGTTCGGATGGTTCGGCTGGCTTGGTTCGTTTGCTCACTGTCGTTCTGCTCCTTACGAGCCGCGCGATGGTACGCGCGGCCGCTTTCAATTCACGCCGATCCATGCGCACGAGCGCCCGGTGCTCGCCCGCGCTCACTCGGCCTCTCGTTCTCGGGGCGCCGGCGCCGGCGGCGTGGGATCGGCGAGCCCGAGCTTGCCGAGGTGCCACTCGCATACGCGCTCGCCCGAGGGCATGGGCACGTGTAGCGTCCTGCATTTGCAGCGCTCGCAATAGTCGACCGATGCCACGGTGATCACAACGGCGCCTCGCCTTGCCATTCGCGGAGCGCCGCCGTTTCCGCAGGGTCGTCCACTGGAGGCGGGCAACCCCACGCGCAACGCCAATCGCTCTCGCCGCTATCGCTGCCGTCGCTCAGTAGCCGGCACGGGGCGCGCCGGCGGCAGAGCTCGCACTCCCCGAGGTCGTCCGCGACATGCTCGAACACCAGGGCGGCGACGGCCTCGGGCAGGCGCGCGAGCAAATGCGCGACCTCGGGGGGCGGCAGGCCGTGCCGTGTCCACTCCCGCGCCGGGCCTCGCGGCAGCCCCTCGAGCTCGCGCAACGCCCAGGCCTTGATCAGCTCGTCGGCGCTCATCGCGCGTAGTCGAGCCGGCAACGCCCGGCAGGCCCCGATCAGTTCCTCGTCGCTCATCATGCCCCCTCCGGAGGCGCCGCCGGCGGCGAGGCCTCGAACCATTCGGGCCGCTCGACGCGCAAGATCTCGATCGTCTCGTCGGGCGAGAGCAGCACGCTATTTGTCACCTCGACGAGCCGCACGACCGCCTCGGCGACGAGCGCGCGAACCGCGGCCTCGAACGCGGGGCGGCGTTTGGCGAGCACCTCGACGGTAAACATTGCGCGGTCGCCGTCCGGATCGCCGAGGCCGCTGTCATCGTCGAGCGCCTCGCGAGCTCGGTCGATGGCGCGATCGGTCGCCTCCTCGATGTGCTCCTCGGTGATCGTCGCGCGCCGAAAGCCCTCGCACGTGATCGCCCCCATCTCGCGGATCACCTCATCGGTGGGGCGCCCCGGCTCGAGGTGACTTTCGACGATGGCCTCGAGGGCGCTGATCGGATCGAGGTGTGTGAGGCGCTCGGCATCCGAGCAATCCCAGAATTCCGCGGCGATCCCATTGAACTTGTCTCGTGCCGTCACTTGAGTTTCTCCGGTTTGAATGTGTGTTGCCATTGCCTGCCGCCGGGCCATGTGACGGGCCGCAGGTTGCGAGGTAAGTAGAGCGGGTGCTCCGGGTTCCCTTTGCCGGTGAGGCGCAGGACGTGGATCGTAACGCCCGCCTGCCGTAGCAGCGTGCGCAGCGCGAACGCATCACGCTCACGAATGTTGTTGCCCCACGCGGCGACGAACAACGCCGCGGCGCTCGCGCAACGGACGACCGTCGCGTGATTGCCGGGCCCGATCGGTTCGTCCGCGCCGAGCATCGCCTTTGGATCGGTACTGCGCCAAGCGTACGCATTGACTTTCACCAGGCGCCCGAAACCCCAATCGCGCGCGAACCCGAGCTCGCGCCGGATCGTCGGATCGTCTTTCGTCGCGTCGGCGGTGCTCGGATTGAGGCCGCAGAAAACGACGGTCGGCCGGGTCGGGTCCCATTCCCGCCAAAGGGCGAAGCGATACAGGCCGCAGGGCGAGAACGTCGCGCCGTTGATCATTGGTGCGCCTCCGCGCTGCCGAGGCCGCGCAGCGCATGGATCGGGCAGGGGTTGCCGTGCTGCGCCCAGAATTCGCACCCTCGGCACGGCTCATCGGTGGGGTTTGTCCAGCGATAGCCGTCCGGCTCGACGTGTGTTGTCTCGCTCGTCTTGCACTCGCACTCGACGCGATGCGCGGGATCGACGGGGCGAAAGTAGTGGCGGGCGTGCCCGGGGTGATGGTTGTCCTCTTCCCATCCGACGATCCCAAACGCTCGCTGCGCGCGCGCGAGCTCGGCTGGCTTGGGGCGCTTGCCGAACCGCGAAACGGAGACATACCATTGCGGCCCGACGCCGCTGCCGTCTGGTAGGTCGGCATTGATCAACGATGAGACGACGCTAAGGCGCCCGTCGGTCCACATACTCTGAGAGATCACGCCCGAGGTCCAAGCGCTCGACGGTACGCGCATCGTGCGCCAGGCGTGCCCGCGTGGCTGCGGTTCTCTCATTTGCGAACCCCGCAGCGGGCGCAGCGAGCCGGCGCATAGAGGATCGAAACCCACCACTTGTGGAAGCCGAGCCGGCAAAGCAGTCGACCGATCATGCTTGCCTCGCTTTCTGCTCCGCGATCGCGGCCTTCAACCCCGCCCCACGCTCGGCGGGATAGTTGAGCCACTTGAAAAACCGACTGTCGCTCAGGTGCGCGATCCCCCACCGCTCGATCCCTTTGCTCTTGGCAAAGAGCGATTGCTTGACGGTGTCCGGCGAGTCACCCCACGACGGCAGCAATAGCATCCCATCGCAACGCGAGAGCAGCAGCGTACAACCCTCGCGCCAGAAAGCATCGGGCACCACTCCAGACAGGACGCGCCCGAGCGAGTGAGGCACGACCGGCATGCCCCCGAGCTTGGCGACGCGCATCGCGACGGCCTCGGCATGATGCGCGTCGCAAGCGATATCCCAGGCGTGCGTGCCGCTGAACTTGCCGGCGATGAAAACCAGTTTCACGGCGTCGCCTCGGCGCGCTCGGCGAGCGCCTGGCGATACGCATCATTTATCCGGGCCATGGTGGCCGAGTCCCCGCCCTTGTCCGGATGATGTTCTGCCGCGAGCGTGCGGTAGATCCCGCGAATGTAACGGGCATCCGCGTCGCGAGACACCCCGAGCACCTCCCACCATGCCTGGGCGCCGGCCGTCTCGGGCAGGCGCGCGAACCCCTCGAACGCGCGATCCTGGATCTCGCCGGCGCCGCAGCGCTTGAGTCCGCGGATATAGTCGATCGCCATGCCGAGGGCGCGGACGTTCTCGCGGACCGTGTACCAGTGATCACACGGGATCTCCTTCGGAGCGGCCTTGCCCGTCTTTGGATCGCGCATCGTCCAATACACGGCGACGCCCGGATCAGATATCCGCTGCTCGGCATGGTCGCCGCGATACATCGTGCCGTCGCGACGGATCGGCACGTTGCTCGAGACGATGATATCGCGGCCGCCGAGCTGCCGAATGCTACCGAGCAGCTCCTCGAGCGCGACGTCGGTCGTCACCTTGTAGGGGCTGCTCGCGCGATGTTTCGTGCGCGCCCACCCGGAGGGCCAGCACAGCGGGAACGCTTTGATCGCTTCGTTGTCTTTCATAGATCCCCGTCGTCCTCGCTGATGTAGTCGTAGGGCAGCGCCGCCGGCGCCGGCGGCGAGCTATCGGCGATGCCGCATTCGCAGGCGGACACGCCGCACCGATCGGTGTGCTGGCTGTGGCCGCAGGCGCCGCAGCTCGGCCCGAGCAAGCTCGGATCGTCGTCGATGAAAAATACCGCGCCGATCGCGGCGATGGGTATCGCGACGAGGGCCCCGAGGGCCGCGCGTCGCTGTAGAAACTTCCCTGTTTCTGTCATGTCTGCTCCGTTCAAACCGGCGAGAGCTCGCCCCTTCGGATCACGCTCGCCGTCGGTACCTCGCGAACCCCTCGGGCTCGCCCTTCCCATCCCAGCCGATCGCGGCACGCCATGCGGCATCACCGTCGGCAAAGTCGTAAACGTCCTCACCGTCACGCATCCAGCCGCCGAGGAGCGGGCGCCAACGGCGCGCGACTAGGGTGAAAATCCTAGCCCCGGCGAGCTTGGCTCGCACGAGATAGAGCTCGCCGCCACGGGGCAGCTTGCGCGTCGCGAGGCACGAGGCACCGCAGCGCACCCGATCCTCGGCCTCCCACGCGAGCTTGATGATCTCGCCGTCGGTCACCGCGCGTTGTCCCACTAGACGGCTCCCTCGTCGGTCAGCGGCGTGGCCTCCCAATGGGCGCCCGCATAGTCGATGCCGCCCGGTTGCAGAGCGAGCAACGCGATCCCCATGGCGAGTGAGTTCAGAATCGCCCCGTCGCCGGAGGGTGAGCCATTGGCGAAGCTCGCGGGTCCGTTGCCGTGCCTACCGCGGAGCTCGTCGCACTTCTCTCCCCCTGCAATGACCCCGGAGGCGTCGTGGGCGCGCGCGCAGCGCTGCTCTGTTGTCCACTGCCGGGCGTGTGCAATCCAGAGCGGGACGAGCGTCCGCAGCGAGAGAAGGAGCAGCTCGCGCCGCTGCGCCTCGGTGTCGATGCCCTGCACCTGGGCGTGCATCTCGGGCGTCATAGGTCGCACGGAGCGCTCGGGGCAGGCCCGTGTTGCAGGATACGCACCGCGTTAGAAAACAGCTTGGGGCTCTTGGCTCCGCGCGTTGCCATCTTCACCGAGGCGCCGAGCCGGCGGAGCTCGCCGTAGCGTTGACGGCGGTCGTGGCGATGTTTCGCCTTCCAATCGGACAGAATGATCGTGTTGCTCGGGCGCATCTCACCATCGGGGTCGACGACCTGGCGCAGCTTGTCGTTGGCGGCAGCGGCGAGTTGCACGACTCGCGTGCGAGTGACCCCAAACTCCGGAGCGAGCTTGTGGGACGGCTCGTCCAATTGTCGCTGAGAGTACCAGGCCACGGCTTCACGCAACGGCATCGACAGCAGCGCGCGTTTTATGTCGATGAGCAGCGCCAGATCAGGGGTCGGCACGATCCGGTGCCACTCATGCAAACCGGTAAGTTGCGGGGGGTCGCCAAGGCGCCGCCGGCGCGCATAGCCGAGTGGGGAGCGTTTCCCAGAGCTGTCAGCCCATGCGTTCTGGCCCCACTCGAGCGCGGCCGCGTGCATCGCGTGCTTCACGGACACGAACACGAGGAGCCGCGATGCCGACTCCGCGCCCTGTAGATAGCGCGTCGCGTGAAGCCAGCCCGCCTGCACCAAATCACAGAGCTCGATTGTGTTGCTGCTCGGCAGTCCGCGGCGCACGATGCGAGCCGCGTCGCTGATCGGTCGAGCGAAGTCGTCCACGTTCATCAACCGGCCTCCGCGATGTAGGTCGCCGCGGCGGTCTCCAGGTTCGCGCACGGCGCCGTATCCCAGTAGTTCGGATCATCCACCGGGTACCGCGCGCAAAACATGCCGTTCGTCACGCGCAGTTCAGTCGCGGACACCTCCCAACGCATCCCCGCAGCCGTCGCTCCACCGGGACAATAAGCGCCGATCGCCAGGCCCTCCGCGATCGCGTTGAACACTTCGGCGATATCGCCCTCGCGCGCGGTGCCGATAGCGTCGCGATCGGCGATGGCCGCGGCGGCTTGCGCGTAGGCAAGCACCTCGCCGAGCTCGTGAGCGCGGCGCTCGCGTTCCTTCGGGTCCGTCGGGTAGTGGCGCGTTGCCCAGCGCGGCACCGCATCGAGCAGCATCGGCAGAAACCACTGGCCGCCGAGCCCCTGCCATTCGCTCGCCGAGCGCTCCAGCGCCATGGCCTCGATATCCGCATCCGTCTTGCCGGCCCAGAATGCTTCTCGCTCCGCTCGCCGGCGTGCTTCCCGACGCGCAACGAACGCCTCCAGGGTCTCCAGCGCCGGCTCGGAAAGACTTCGTTGCTGCGCTTTCGCCGCCCGGCGCGCCTTGCGATTGTGGGTACCGCCGGCTTGCTTTCCCACCGGTCGCGCCTTGCGGATCCGGACCTCGCCCCGTCGTCCACCGCCGCTCATCAGAAACGCTCCGAAAATTCGAGCTGGCATTCCTCGCACAGCCCACCGTTCGAGGACGGCCACACCGGGCCCTCGCCGCAATCGTCGCAGAGCGACGCGCGCGCGTCGCAATGCTTGCACGCGATGAAGGGCTCGCCGCCCTCCGGACACTCGGGCATCGACGTGATCCAGTGGTGCGCCTGCCCCGCGCACTCGAGGCAGCGCCGGCAGCCCGTCACCGGCGCCGGCGCCGGCTCAACCGATGAGCAGTGCTCGGGCACGGTGAGGATCCACGTTGCGCGACATTCGTTGTCCGCTGGGAACGGGCAGCGCTCGTGCCGCGCGTCGAGGCGCACCCATGCCAGCGCTCGACGAAAGCACTCGCGCGCGACGTTGCCCCATGCGCCGACGGGCGCGCCGGCCTCGTCGCTCACCACGTAGACACGCTGCCCTAGCTTGAGTCGCGAGACGCTCACCGGTGCACCTCAGCATCGGGCACGAGGAACCGCAGCAGCTCGCCTCGCTCATTCAGATCCATGCCGCACCCGAGGCAGCAGCGATCCTCGTCGCTGCGGGTGACGTTGCGCTCCTCGCACGTGATGCACACCCATTCCTCGGGTGCGGCGCCGACGCCGGAGACCTCTGCCCGCGCGAGCGCCTCGGTGACTCGCGGGCTCAACGCGCGGCATAGCGTCTCGGGGAAACCGAGCGCCCGCTTGATCGCGTTGCCCCCCTGTGCGGCCTGGGCGCTATCGGTCAGCGAGGCGCCCCACGTGACAACGTGCGTCGTGCCGTCCGGCGACCAGCCGACGAGGATGGCTTGCGTAAGCCCGAGCTCGGTCGCGAAACGCTCGAGCTGCTCGGGCAGAATGATGATCGGCTCGCCGCTCATGGCACCCACCCGATCGAGACGTGCCGGCGCAAGTAAGAATAGCCGCGCTCGCATCCGATGCCGAGCAACGCGCCGCCCAGGGCGACGAGCGCGAGGAACGCGAGCCACTGTCGACCGCTTCCGAACATCACGCGCGCCCCCGAGTAACGGCCTTGCGAGTCGCGATGGCGATCGAGCGCTCGAGGCTATCGGCGCACTCGTTCAAAATGCGGGCGTACGCGGAGGCCCGTACTGCCCCCTCCGGGAATTTGTGACCGCCCGCCGGCACGTCACCCTCGATCGCGTTGTGCCGCGCCGCGACGGCCTCCCATTCGCGCGCCACGCGCCGCCAGCGTCTCACCAGATCCTTGCTCATCGGCGCACCTTGATCGCTTGCCGTTTGCGTTTGCCCCGCGCCGCCGGCGAGCTCGCCGCGGGCAGCATGGCCACGATGAAGGCCGCGGCGTTCTGCGCCTCGGCCGCGGCCGCCTCGAGCGCGGCCTCGCGCGTCGCGCCGACACCGGGGTAACGATCGGCACCGATGCGGAGGCGGGCGTGCCAAGTGGATCGCGTTTGGCGCACTTTCCAGTCGGCGGTCCGCTCGTCCTCACCGATCGAGATCGGGGCGTTCGAATAGAACCCGTCCGGCTCGCGCCGAGGCGGAGGATCGAACGCGATGCCTCGCCAGACAAACCCCGGTGGGGGGCGCTTGCTCACGGTCACCGCTGCCCCCATGGATCGACGTAGGGCGCCGGCTCGAACCCCGCGGCGCGGATCTCGGCGACCTCGGCGGGCGTGAGCCGGAACCCGTAGCCGCCGGCCTCGACGAATTTGCGACGCGCCTTTGCGACCCACGCGCGCATGCCGTCGCCGAGCAGCTCGACTTGCGCGGTACCCTCGGCGCTCACGAGTCGGCCTCGCTCATCGCCGCGATGGCAATGCAGACAGGCCAGACGACGGCACACGCCGCGATGCTGAGCAGGGGCATGCGAGGCCTCGAACCGGCGAGCAGCACGCCCACGTAACAGGCGGCGCCCCCGAGCCACGCGGCGAGAGCCACGTCGCTCACCACAGCCCCCAGGCGTGCCCCGCGCAGGCCATGCAAGCGAGCCACGCGAGGACGGTGAGGCCGCGCACCGCGACCCATGCGGCGGCCCTCACGAGGCCCCCTTGCGCTGCGCCCGGACGACCTCGAGCCGGACCGGCGCCGGTGGGGCAGCTCGGGCGGCCTCCGCGAGGCGGGCGACCTCCGCGGCTCGAGCGGCCTCCGCGAGGCGGGCGACCTCCGCATCGATAAGCGGTTCGAGCGCGCGCAGCGCCGTCCAGTTGCGCTTATCGTAGTAGGCCTGCCCTGCCGCCTGGAGGAGCTCCAGCGGGGTGGCCGGCGTGGTCACACCCGGGTGTGACCCTCGGTCGCTTCCGGTCGCTTCCGGTACAGGCTCACCCCCCGGATTTGCCGGGTTTTGTTTCCTCCGGTCGCCAAAGGCTGGATTTAGGTTCCAGCACCTCACGGTATGGGAGTTCGACCCTCCCCTCGCGCACTCAGCATCAAACATGCTCGATTTCTCATTCTCCGGAGCCGTCGAGCACTCGCCCGCGAGGGCATGGTCACACTCGGGGTCACACTCGTTCCGGGCGTTCAGTGGTTTCGAGTCGCGGTGGACTAGATCCGCGCCGCCGTCGTCCGCGTAGTCCACCCCGTCGCGCTGCCCCGCGCTGCCCTGCTGCTGCGCCGCAAACCGGGCGGCGAGCAACGCGCCCGGGGCGTAGCCCTCGACGATCTGGACGTACGCGCCGGCGGGCGTTGCCTCGCCGTTAGCCGGTCCGCGGGGCGGGTGTAACGGCGAGGTAACAGGATCCAGCCAGTCGCCCTCCGGCTCGCCCGCGGCGTTGCAGCTCACGCACGCCCAGCCGGACCGCTTGCCCGCCTGGACGCGTGCGAGCGGGCGCTCGCACTCCGGGCACTGCGGCGCGGGTAGACGCGCGCCGGGGAGGTCAGCTCCCGGCGTGCTCGATGCTGGCCCCTGACCGGGCCCGTCGTTGTCAATTGCAGTCGCTTGCAACGGCTCGCCCCCGCCGAGCGGGTTGCAGGAACGGCCGCCGGTTGCAGGAACCGACGTCGGTTGCGCGCCGACCTCGGTTGTCGGTTCGCCGGCGGCGAGCTGCCGAGGCTCGGGCCCGGCGGCGAGCACCGCGGCGTCGAGCTCGCCCGCGACGTCGAGGCCCATTGCCTGATCGAGCGGCAGGTAGGGCGCGAGCCCGAGGTGCTCTATCGTCGCCTTGCTCCGGTTGTAGCGCGCGATCATCGTGTTCGACTCGTGCCCCGTGTGCTGGGCGATCGTTTCGTTGTCGATGCCAGCGAGCTTGCACCACGAAACGAACGTCGATCGGAGGTCGTGCTCGCGGAGGCGGCGCAGGCGCCCGGCGGTGAACAGCAGCCGCTCGCGTTCCGTTCCCGAGATCTCGATGTGCCGTCGCAAATCGTGGGCGGCCTTTTTGTAGTTCGTGGCGGTGAGCCACACGAACGGACCGGCGAGCTCGGGGCGCAGGCGCTTGAACGCCTCGAGTACTTCGCCCGTGCCGGGCATGAGAACGAACATGAGCGCGCGGCCCGTCTTCGTGGCGGGCACGTTGAGAACCCACCGAGCCGGCATCCCATGCATGGGCGGCAGTAACTCGAGGTGCTCCCATCGGATGCGGAACGCCTCGCCGAGGCGCAGGCCCTCACGGATGATGAATCCCCAAAGCACGCGATAGTCGATCGAGATCTCGCCGCAGCGCATGAGCCGCGCGTATTCCTCCGGATAGAGGAACGGAAACTCGGGCGCCTCGCCTTTGGCGAGGATCGGCAGCTTGCACACCGCCGAGAGCGGCCACGCGGGAATGATTCGCAGCTCGACGCCGATCTTGACGACGCGCCTGCATACTTGCGCGTAGGCCCGAAACGTCGAGTCTGTTTTGCAGTGCGCCCGCGCCGGTCGCATCGCGCGCCAATAGTCGTCATCATTGAACGTCGCGAGTGGCACGTTCTCGATGAACTTGCACAGATACTCGACGCGCGGCTCGTCGGTTGCCTCGGCGGATTTTTTGCCATAGCCCGCGTTTGGATAGAGGCGGGCGAGTTCCTGAGAACACCACGCCCGCGCGAGCTGGCCCCACGTGACAAAGCGCGACGAGGCCTCGCTCGTTTTCTCGCGCGGGCGCGACATGACGACGTTTGCCGCAGCGATCGCAAAGTTGAATTTCTCCTCGTCGCCGGCGACGGCGGCCGCCTTGCGCATCAGATACGCGGCCTGCGCGCCGCGGCCGACCTTTACAAGCGCCTTGCGCATCGCGGTGATATCGGCCAGGCGCGCGACCGCGAGCGCCCGGCGCGCCTGCGGCGGCCCGTACGACTCATCGATCGCGAGCTTCAAACGAAACTGTCGACGATTGCCTCGCTTGCCCGTCGTGGGATCCTTGGGGTCCTCGAACCCCGCGCTGATCATCTGAGAGAACCCGCCCGCGACGGGTAGCAAACCACTTCGTACTTTGCCCATCTCAGAGACTCGACTTTCTTTGCGCGAGGCGATGCTGCTGGAGCCGCAGGGTAACGAGCAGCTCCCATCGCGCGGAGGCCAACGTTTGCGGGCAGTCTCTGTGCTGCGCGGGCAGCGCCAGGAACCCGGCACGAGCACCGCCGAGATCTTCAGGCCAATTGACGTTGCTGCTCACGCCGCAGCGGTGACAATGAAACCAGATCTCGACCCGCTCGTCGCCCTCGCGATCGGGCTCGGGCGTTAGCCAATAGAGGCCCACGCGCCACGGCTCCGCGCTCGGCGCGAGTCGGTCGATCTCGGCGCGCAGCGCCGCGGCCTCGCTCGTCTTGCGCTGCTCATCGGCGAGGGCGGCCCTCGTCGCCTCGGTGCTCCAAACGGACGGCATTAGGGCGCCGCCTTTGTTCGATAGTCCGCGACCTGGACAGGGGCGCCGTCCGGGTACATTTCGTCCAGCTTGGCTATCAGGTCGGCATCCGTCTCGGCAAACCAAAGGCAGATGTGCGGGCCCGGCGCCTCGGGCTCTTTCGAGATGAAGCAACACCGCAGGCCCGCGAGCAACCCCTCGATCTCGCGGCGCGTGATGCCGAGGATCAGCGCCCCTTTATTGTCGACACCGCGGATCACTAGAGCACTCCCATTTGCCGGTCATGGATCCGACGGGCCGTGCGCATCGCCGCCCAGGAAATCAGTTGGCAAAGGACGCTCAGGAACATGAGCACCCCACCCGAGGCGCGATAGTCGAGCGCGATCGCGCCCGCGCCGAGCAGGATCGTCACGAGGGCGAGTTTTCGCCAGCCGCGCTCGCTGCGATAGATCGCGTCGAGCGCGGCCTCGGTCGCGTTGCGCTGCTCCACGGAGCTCACGATCGGCGGCCTCGCCTCGCGCGGGGGGTAACCCGGGCCCATTTAGAGCACCATCCGGGTAGGCCAGAAACCCGCGGGGCGGGGTTGCGGCGTTTCCTGGAGCTCGCGCTCGAATTCGCTCGAGTCGTCGGCGCGCTCGACGGCGACGCGAGCAATGAACGCCGTTAGCTTGACGCCCGCGGCCGTCGTGCCTTCCCACACACGGCAAAGCACGCCGTTGCACTCGACGACCTGCCGCGTGCTTTCGAGGGTGATCTTCATGACAACATCTCCTCCGCCAACCGGGCGCAATTCTCCTCGAGCATGCCGAGCTCGCACGCCACACGCGCCGGGCTCGACGGGTGCTCGAGCAGCACGCGGGCCTTGACGACGTCTCGCCCGAAACCCTTGCGGATGCCGAGTTGCCACACGCACGCGGCCGTACGCAACGCGACGTAACAGGGAGCTCGGCCGAGGCGCGTGAGCTGCCGCGTCTCGAGGCCCGGCGCCCACGGTACCGTGTGAAACTTCGCGCTGGACGCGACACCCTTTGCCGCACGCATCACGTTTTCACCGCGCGCAAACCGCTCATCAGCTCGCGTTCGAATTCGCCGAGCTCGCGGTCGCGCGACTTCGGACCTTTGGAGGGCGGCGGCCCTTTGTCACCGCCGGCGGGGCTCGCCGC